>SAMEA104315436__coassemble_677_pt1 | contig 152902 bp, 115 predicted proteins | sample SAMEA104315436__metabat2_low_PE_029 | metagenome-assembled genome bin SAMEA104315436 (sample SAMEA104315436) | gut metagenome | biome: Monkey gut; feature: monkey-associated habitat; material: faeces | place: China | collected 2013 | reverse complement strand
TCTTTATTTACAAGGTGTTTGAGCAAATGTTAATGGATTTTCGTGGACAGCAGTGTTTCCGCTTCTTTTCTTCTATGTTGACAATGGGGAGAAGAAGACTCCATATGCACTTTCTGTTTATCATCATGGCGCGGGAGACACTCTCCTTTACCGTCCAACCCAAGGCTGGACGGTGGATGAAGCTTGGATACTTTGGCATCGAAGTATATATTCGCCAACCGTCCAGCCTAGGGTTGGACGGTGGAACATACTGCATACCCTTCCCTGGAGGCTGGATGAAGTTTGCTCATAAGATATCTGCTTCCTCACTCGCAAATATATTCGGCCTTGCATAATCAATGTAAGCATCTGCAAAAAGCCTTATTGTTTCGGATGGTTATGTCTTATCCATCAGGAGGGGCTTGCTTTTGAAAAACACAAACCACGAAATCCAATTTAACGGGGCTTCAGGGAGGAGATTTAATCTCTTTGGGGTTTACCGGACAACAATAATATCTTGTCTGACAAAGTAAGCCAACCTACTTGGCAAAGCAAGATAACTTGCTTATTTGACCCATTTCCTTGGTCCTAAGGAGAAAGCGGGTAAAGGCGACACCGAAAACAAAAAACTCCTCCCGTGAAGGGGAGGAGTTGTAGTGATGCAGCGGCAACTCTTAATTGACAGAGAGCCTTACTATCTGGGTGCGGTTGATGTTGATGCTGTTCTGAAGGTCGGCATAGAGTTGGAGGCGATCCTTGCGAACGGCTTTGGTGAAGTAGAACATGCCTGTATAGCTGGTGGTCTTGCCCTTGTCGGGAGTGAAGGTGATGCAATGACCATAACCTAAGTTGGGCTCGGGTGTTGATGCATCGAGTGTCTTGGGAACGAAGTTCAGACCGTAAGTCAGACTGACGATGGGCTGGCTCTGCTGGTTGAACTTGGCACGATAGACAAGCACGTTGGACTTGTCCCCAAAGCTCTTCAGGCCATTCTGCAACACTGCTTTCGCCACAGGGTCAGTCACCTCGGCCAGTGTGATGCACTTGTCGGCTGTGATGATGCCTGTCTTCACCTCCTCGTTGGTGTAGAGGGTGTTGGTTATCTGCATAGCATTGAGTGTCTCTGCATTGGTGAGCAGATAATAGGTGAAATAGCCTGCCGAGGGCTTTACCTCTGGTTCGGGGTCGTCACTGCCACAGGCTGTGAGCATTGTGAGGCTCGTAGCAAGGGCAAGAAGAACGGCAAGAAATCCTTTTCTGTTCATTTGTAATTGCTTTTTATGTGTTGTTATGTGAGTTGACAAGTGAAATCAGTCCATACGGTCACGATAGTCCTCATAGACGTATCGGCGCAATGTCTCATGCGAACCGTCGAGATGCTCAAGCACGATAGCCGGATGCGGGATGCCATTGAACATGTTGGTCTTCACAGTGGTGTAGTGCAACATATCCTCGAAGATGACTTCATCGCCCACCTGCAAGGGAGCATCGAAACGCCAGCTGCCCATGAAATCGCCACTGAGACAACTGTTGCCGCCCAGGCGATATACATACCCCTGAACGGGGTTGCCAGCCTGACGGTCGGCAGCATCCTGCCAGACGTAATCGGCAGGAAGAGTCTCGGCACCACGTACGGCAGGCTGATAAGGCATCTCCAGACAGTCGGGCATGTGGCAAGTGAAGGATACATTGAGAATGGCAGTGCGCACACCATGATTCTCAACCACATCCACCACCTGGGAAACCAAGCATCCCGTCTGCCAGCCAAAAGCACTACCCGGCTCCAGGATAACCTTGAGATGAGGATAACGTTCCTTGAGACTGCGCAGGAGGCTTATCAGGAGCTTCACATCATAATCCTTGCGGGTCATCAGATGACCGCCACCCAGATTGAGCCACTTGATTTGAGAGAACCACTTGCCGAACTTCTCCTCAAGATGCTCCAGCGTGTGCTGAAGAGCCTGCGAACTGCTCTCGCAATGGCAGTGGCAATGGAAACCCTCGATACCCTGCGGCAGTTCGTCGGGCAACTGGCTTGCCAGCACACCGAAACGGCTTCCGGGAGCACAAGGATTATAGAGTTCGGTCTCTATCTCGCTGTATTCGGGGTTGACACGAAGTCCCATGCTCACAGGATGCTCCTGATAGGCAAGCACCTGGGAGGCAAAACGACGGTACTGGGAAAGCGAGTTGAAGGTGATGTGACCGCTGCAGCGCAGTATCTCGGAGAAATCCTCCTGGGTGTAGGCAGGACTGTAGGTATGGGCCAGCGAACCGAATTCCTCGAGAGCCAAGCGGGCTTCGAAGGGGCTGCTGGCTGTGGTGTGGGAGATGTACTCACGCATGATGGGAAACGTCTTCCACAGTGCATAAGCCTTGAAAGCCAGGATAATCTCGGCACCACTCTGCGCTGCCACCTGGCTGATAAGCTGAAGGTTGCGGCGCAGAAGACTCTCGGAAAGGAGATAGTAAGGAGCCATGAATCAGTAAACGAGCCTAACGTTGTCAACCCACAGCGTGTTGCCCACGGTGCCGATATAGGCTCCTCCGTGGCTGCTGTCAAACTTCACGATGATGTGGGTGGGAGTCTCATCGGCATCGGCCCATCCTTCCTCCTCCACAGGAACCAGTTTGCCCTTGCTGTTCTTGGCATAGAAAGCACGTTCGCCGGTAATCAAACCCATCCAGCTGTGGTAGAAACTCTCGTGGGTGATATTGCCATAGTGAATGGGGAAACTCTTGTTCTCCACCCATCCATCGGTGTTCTCGGAGAAACGATGACGCACGGTACCTATGCGCAGAGCATGCAGATTGCCGTCCTCATCCTCCCAACGCTTCTGCAGCAGCAGCGTGCACTCGCCCATATCCTTGCCCGGAATCACCTTTTTCTTGCTGAAACCAGTCTCACGCACGCGGTTGGTATCGCCGGGGTTGTGATACTTATAGTCTAACTTCAGTGCCTTGGGACGGCGGTTGAAGGGAATTCCGATGCTCATCTTAGACATGGGGTTGGAGGTGCTGGTGATGGGTTCCACGGTGGTGCCAGTGAACATACTGCCGGCAGCCAGCACGCTGATGTTGATGATGCCAATGGCTTTGCACTTCACTATCTGTGTGACCAACTTGGCACACTTGCCGTGTCCGGGATGCTCGTCGGGATACACACTCACGTTGGTCTTCACCACTCCTGCCACCTTGGCATATACGTTGCTGTTGGCCCAAGGGCAACCACCCTGATTGGTGAAAGCACGCTGGCCGTCGAAGGTGCCAGTGGGTCCAACCTCATAAAGTGTGCGGTGCTTGCCGCCCACAAGTACACTCTCACGTATGTTACGGGTAATCCAAGTGTCGAAACCACCGAACTTGAACATTTCGTCCTCGGCCATCACACACACTGTGAGCATGGACAGCACCATTGTAAGGATTGTCTTCTTCATCGTTCTATATTATATAATGTATATACTCTTGTTCTTCTCTCCAACTGGGAAAAAAGATTTCCCCAGTTGGAAAACCAGTCCTTCCCCCTGCCGAAAGCACCATCATCAGAATGCTTCATTGAGATTGAACTCAAATCCAGGCTTGTTCTTGGTGAGACCACAGTCGATGCGCAGGTTCACATTCTTCTTGAACTCCCAGCGGAGGCCTATTCCTGCATTGGGCAGAATCTGCTTGAAGTAGATGTTCTTGAAGTCGGGGAAAGCGTTGGAAGCTCCTGCAAAGACCGCCAGACCGAAGCGCTTGTAGAGATGCTGACGCAGTTCCACCTGTCCCTCAATGATATTCTTGTCGCGATAACGTCCCTCGTAATAGCCGCGCATGTGGCTTCCTTCGCCCACCATAGCCAGCATGGTCCAAGGCACCTTGTCGCCATAGTTGAACATGCCATGCAGTTCCATGGCCAGGATGCTTCCCTTCCATCCGCGACGATAGGCCGAATAAGTAGCCTCGGTGCGCATGAAGCGGCTTCCCTCAGAGAGTTCGGGATAGAACATCTGGCTCACTCGCAGGTAGTTGCCACGTGTAGCGTTGGTGGCTATATCACGGCTGTCATACTGGAACACCAGACCGATACCCGTGGAGAGGATAGCCTTCTCTTGCCCGCCAAAGAGTTCGGGCCGCTTGATATCGCGTGCATTGATGTTGTTGATCTCCACTTGCGGACCCAGGTAGAAGTTGTCTGCCACACGGAACACATAGTCTCCACGGAAGTAGAGCTGCATAGCGTCGTAGGAGCTCTTCTGGTCATTGTTCACACCATTCTTGTATCCAATTCCCCAGAAATCCGTTGGCTGGCGCTTGAAACGAGCCTTGTAGCTCCACCGCTGCGCATCATGCTTCATATAGTTGTTGCCGTTGATGGTCAGCAGATACATGCCTGTGATATAGACCGAGAAGAATGCGTTGATATTGCTACGCTGGAGAAGAGAGTCGGTACGGTCCCATGAATAGAGTCCGCTCACACCTCCTCCGATACCCAGACTGGTGGTCTGGTTATAGGAAGGACCAGCCAGAATGCCCCAGTCGAAGCGCTTGTTCTTGCCCTGATTACTGTTCTTGAAGTATTTCTTTATTCTCCATCCGAAGTGCTTTCTGTGCTCCAGCTGCCCCTGCTGCATGACTCCACGCGCCAAGAGACTGTTCAACTGCAGCAGCGCAGCATCCGTCTCGGGTGTTGCCACCAGAGTATCTTCACACTCGCGAGTGACTGTCACAGGAGCCACTTGCCCGTCGCCGGCACCATCCTCCCTATCACTCATACTCCATGCACTGGTGCAGCCAAAGGCCAACAGTGCACACACTATTGTCATCTTAATTGCTTTCACGGCTGCAAAGTTACTGAAAAATCGGGCAAGCCATTGTGCAAAAAGGGAATTATGACTACTTTTGCAGGCAATTGCGGTACAACTGGGACTGAAAGAAAGCTACTTTAACAAATAAAGCCCATTTCACCGCTTAATACGCATCATCATGTTGACAGAAGAAAAGACAGGCACCATGGATATGCGGCTACTGGAGATACTCTCGCAGACATTCCCCAATGCCGACAGCGCAAGCACCGAAATCATCAACCTGGAAGCTATCCTGAATCTGCCCAAAGGCACCGAGCACTTTGTGGCAGACATTCATGGAGAGCACGAGGCATTCCTGCATATCCTGCGCAACGCCAGCGGAAACATCAAGCGCAAGGTCACCGAACTCTTTGGGCATGTGCTCACCAGCGCACAGATAAGCGAACTCTGTACGCTCATCTACTATCCCGATCGACGCCTGGAAATGGCCGCCGAGGATGCATCAGAGGAGCAGTTGGGCGAATACTATGCCTGCACGCTGTTCCAGTTGGTGCAGGTGTGCCAGTCGGTCACCAGCAAATACACACGAAGCAAGGTGCGTAAGGCGCTGCCCAAACAGTTTGCCTACATCATAGAGGAGATGCTGCACGAGAGTCCGAGCGATGATGACAAGGATGCCTATTTCCACCGCATCATCGAGAGCATCATACAGACCGGGCAGGCGCAGAACTTCATCATAGCCATCTGTTCGGTCATCCAGCGCCTGAGCATCGACCAGCTGCACATCCTGGGCGATGTATTCGACCGTGGGCCAGGTGCGCACATCATCATGGACTATCTGACAGAGCGCGACAACTTCGACATTCAGTGGGGCAATCATGATGCCCTCTGGATGGGAGCTGCCGCAGGAAACGACTGCTGCATAGCCAATGTGCTCAGGCTCTCACTGCGCTACTCCAATATGGCTACTCTGGAGGACGGATACGGCATCAACCTGGTTCCGCTGGCCACACTGGCTATGGATACCTATGGTGACGACCCTTGCGAGGGATTTCTGCCCATTACAGCCGAGGGGCAAGTGCCATTGGGGATGAAGAACCGCATGCTCACAGCACGCATGCACAAGGCCATCACCATCATCCAGTTCAAGCTGGAAGCACAGATGCGCCTGCGTCATCCCGAGTGGAAGATGAAGAGCCCCTTCGGACTGGACACGATAGACTTCAGCCAGAAAGCATGCATACTGGACGGGAAAGCCTATGCGCTGAAGGACAGCAACCTGCCCACCGTATCGCCCGAATCGCCCACGATGCTCACCAATGCAGAGGCCGAACTGGTGAGAAGGCTGCGTCACTCGTTCCGCATATCGGAGAAGTTGCAGAAGCATGTGCAGCTGCTCTTCTCGCACGGGTGCATGTATAATATATGTAATGGCAATCTGCTCTTCCATGCTTCGGTGCCCATGAACGCCGACGGCTCGCTGAAGGAGGTGGAGCTGTGCGGACAGAGCTACAGCGGACGTGAGCTGATGCACCGCGTAGGCATGTATATGCGCACAGCCTTCCAGGCCGATACGCCAAAGGCAGAGCGCAACAGCGCACGCGACTACTTCTGGTATCTGTGGTGCGGACAGGATTCACCGCTCTTTGACAAAGACCGCATGACCACCTTTGAGCGCTATATGCTGGAGGACAAGAGCACCTACCACGAGGAGAAAGGCTACTACTACACGCTGCGCGAGCAGCCCGAGGTGTGCGACAGGATACTCGACGCTTTCGGGGTGAAGGGCGACAACCGACACATCATCAACGGTCATGTGCCCGTGCATGCTGCCCAGGGGGAGAATCCCATCAAGGCAGGCGGCAGGCTCATGGTCATCGACGGAGGTTTTGCAAAGGCCTACCACAACACCACAGGCATAGCAGGCTACACGCTGGTATATCATAGCCGCGGCTTCCAACTCATACAGCACGAGCCGTTCACCAGCACGCGTGATGCCATCCTGAGGCAAACGGACATCAAGAGCAGCACGCAAATCGTGGAGATGAGCGGCAAGCGCATCCGCGTGAAGGATACTGACAAGGGGCGGCAACTGCAGACGCAGATTGACGAACTGCGGCAGCTGCTCTATGCCTACCGTCATGGCATCCTGAAAGAGAACTCCAAGAGATAACATCACATACAACACACATAACCCACTCATGACCATCACACTTATCATTCTGTCCCTCACCGTGGGGATGTTCATCTGGGGGCGCGTGCGCTCCGATATTGTTGCCCTGGCTGCTCTGGCAGTCCTGCTTGTTCTGGGCATTCTCACTCCAGGAGAGGCTTTGGCCGGTTTCTCGTCGCCCATAGTGGTGATGATGGCCGGACTCTTCGTGGTGGGAGGTGCTGTGCTGCAGACCGGACTGGCCCGCAGCATAGGCCAGCGTCTGATGACGCTCTCGCATGGCAACGAGACACTTACCTTCCTGCTGCTCATGCTGGTGACGTCTGTCATCGGCGCCTTTGTAAGCAACACCGGCACTGTTGCCCTCATGATGCCCATCGTCATCAGTATGGCAGCCCAAGCCGGATTCCAGTCCTCACGCATGCTCATGCCGCTGGCTTTTGCCGGCAGTCTGGGTGGCATGCTCACCCTCATCGGTACACCTCCCAACCTGGTTATCGATGAGACGCTGCGCGAAGCAGGATTGCCTGGTCTGCACTTCTTCTCTTTCCTGCCCGTAGGCATCGTGTGCATCGTGGTGGGAACCCTTGTGCTGCTGCCCCTGAGCAAGCATTTCCTGGTGAAGAAGAGCGAGCCGGCAGCTGACAGCAGCAGCACTACCCCATCGGCGGCAAACGCTTCGGGCAAGAAGGGAAAGCGCAAGAACAAACTCAAGTCGCCTGCCGACCTGGCACGCGAATACCACATAGCCCACCGCATCAGGCGCTATCGCGTGACGAGTGATTCGGCTGTCAAGGGGCAGAAGGTGAGCAAGCTGAACCTGCAGTCGGCCTATGGAATCTCCATCGTGGAAATCCGCAACGAGCGCATGAGGCATCTGTCTCTGCTCAAGGATGTGCGTCAGAGCATGGCGATGGCCAACAGCGTGCTCAATGAAGACGATATCCTGTACGTGACGGGCGACAGCAACGAGATGGACCGAATGGAGCACGAACTGCGTATGGACAGGCTGCCCGATGATGCGCTCAACTTCTACGACCTGGGGCTGGTGGAGCTCATCGTGACTCCTGAGTCGAAGGTCAACGGCATGAAGATACGTGAAGCGCAGCTGAGAAAGAAGTTCAAGATCAATGTATTGGCCATGCGCAACGGCGCGAGCTACCGTTCCGACCGCCTGGCAGAAGCCAAACTGGAGACTGGTGACGTGCTGCTGGTGCAGGGCAAATGGGCCGACATACTGCATCTCAACGACGACAATGAGAACTGGGTGGTGCTTGGCAAACCCGAGCAAGCGCTGCGTCATGTGACACTTGACTACAAAGCTCCGCTGGCAGCAGCCATCATGCTGATCATGGTAGCGATGATGGTGCTGGAGTTTATCCCCATTGCCCCAGTGACCGCAGTGATCATAGCCGGACTGCTCACCGTGCTCACCGGTTGTCACCGAAGCGTAGAGGCTGCCTACAAGACCATCAACTGGGAGAGCATAGTGCTCATTGCAGCGATGATGCCTATGTCCACCGCGCTGGAGAAGACCGGCGTATCGGCGGCTGTATCATCGGCTCTGGTTTCCACCTTGGGCAGTTTGGGACCGACGGTATTGCTGGCAGGCATCTATCTCACCACCTCTGTGCTCACCATGTTTATCAGCAACACCGCCACTGCCGTGCTGATGGCTCCCATCGCGATGGTAGCTGCACGCAACAGCGGAGTCAGCCCCCACGCATTCCTCTTCGCAGTGACCCTGGGTGCCAGCATGTGCTTCGCCTCTCCTTTCTCTACGCCGCCCAACGCTCTGGTGATGAAAGCGGGCAACTATACATTCGCTGACTACATGAAGGTTGGCCTGCCGCTGCAAGTCATCATCGGCATTGTCATGGTGATATTGCTGCCCTTGCTCTTCCCCTTCTAAGCAATACCACCGGCACCCTCCCAGGCTCCTGCTGTGAGCCCAAGAGGGTGCCGGTGGCTTTATACCTTATATATGTAGTCCTTTCCCCCCGCTGGGATACATGGGAAGCTGGGGTTGGGGATGTTCCAGAGGCTTATTCCAAGAGCTGGGAAGCGGAGTCGGAAGGGGTTCTGAAAAGCCCGACCCGAAGAGCGGACCAATGTGACACAAAAAACGCAGCGCGGTGCAATTGCTTATGCACCGCGCTGCGTTGGCATTTGCAGCACGCTCCATCGGCACACGCAGCGCACTGCGTCTTTTCTCCCGCTGTATAGCAGAACGGCGAGGAGCAGACTGCCACCTCCCGCTCAGCAGCACAGGAAGCACGTGCGACGGCTGTCCGTGACTGACAGAAGAGAGGATGAGAGGCTGCACAAGCTGGCTTTTAGTCCTCTATCACCTCCATGGTCATACTCACATCCACGGATGGGCGGTCGCCTGTATGCGTCTCCACCTGCTGTATCTTATCCACTACATCCAGTCCCTCAACCACTTCACCAAACACGGTATATTGACCGTCAAGGAAAGGTGTACCGCCCACGGTGGTGTAGGCTTCGGTCTGCTCCTCGGTGAAAGTGGGCTTTCCCATCTCGGCACAAGTGGCCTTCGTTTCGGCTACCAACTGGTTCTGCAGTTCGAGCAAACCAGCCTGATCGCGGTTCTTGCGCAGGTTCATCACCTCGGTGCGGTGTTCTGCCACCAGGCGGTTGAACACCTGCTGTTCCTGCTGCATGGCCATCTGCTTCTCCAGTTGTTTCAGTTCCTGTGGCTTATACACCTTACCCCACACGATGTAGAACTGGCTTCCGCTGCTTGCCTTTTCGGGGTTCACCTGGTCGCTCTGGCGGGCTGCACTGAGTACTCCGCGCTTGTGAAAGAGCTGTGGATAGACTATTTCAGCGGGAATGTTGTAGCCCGGACCACCTGTACCAAGCGGTTGGCCGGCCGGTGCACCCTTGCTCTCGGGATCACCTCCCTGTATCATAAAATCGCGGATAACGCGGTGGAAGAGCGTACCGTCGTAGTAGCCCTCGGAGGCCAGACGCAGGAAGTTGTCGCGATGAAGCGGCGTCTCATCGTAGAGGCGAACCACTATGTCGCCCTCTGAAGTGTGTATCTTTACTCTTTTCATATTTATTGATGATGATTCTGAAACAAATGTGCGATGCGCTCCAGCCACTCGCGGTCGGTCTGGTCAAAGGTGTCCGTCTGGCTGCTGTCGATATCGAGCACGGCAAAAATATGGCCTGCAGCATCGGCCAGAGGCACCACTATCTCGCTGCGCGAGGCACTGGAGCAGGCGATATGGCCAGGAAAGAGTTCCACATCAGGCACCACCTGTGTGCATCCCTGCGCCCATGCTGTACCGCACACACCACGTCCGTAGCGGATGCGGGTGCATGCCATTGGCCCCTGAAACGGACCAAGCACCAGCTCGCTGCCCATCACACGATAGAAACCCACCCACATCCAGGAGAAGGAGCTGTGGGCTGGCGACTGCGCGGAAGCCTCATCGGCAGTCTGACGCAAGGGAAATGCCGAGGGGGCAAACGTCTCCCAGAGCATGGAAGCAACGTTGGCCATATTGGCTATCAAGTCGCTTTCGTCCTGCATCACAGCCTCTATCTGAGGCAGGAGCGCAGCATAGCGGTCGGCCTTGGAGCCGCCGGCAAGAGTCAGTTCTTCGGCCATTCAGTCCTCTCCCTCCACCTTGATGGGCTTGAAGTACATCTCCTGCTCGGCCTTCTCACGCGGGAAGGTGAAGTAGAGACAAGTGGCTTCGGTACACACGCGCCCCTCTGAGTCGGTCAGTTCAGCCTCTATGATGTAGAGGTTGCGCTTGTTGTCCTTGATGCGTGCACGTATTGTGAGCGGTCCGCCAGTGGTGAGTACGGGGCGACGATAACGCACCTCCATCTTCGAGGTCACTCCTGTGGTCTGCAACTTACGCATCACCACCCATCCGCACACCTCATCGAGCAAGAGCGCATGAATGCCTCCGTGCAGGGTGTTGAGCCAGCCCTGGTAGTTGGCCGACGGCTGCCACCGGGCCACTATATCCTCTCCGTCCTCATAAGGTTGCAGGTGAACACCGAAGGGATTGCCTGGTGCACAGCCTATGCAATTGTAGCCCTCTATCCCGAGCCAAGGGTTGATGAGTTTCTTCTTCTCCATTGCCTATTTCTTTCTATTGAGGAGCTCCTGCTTGTCTATCACCACAAACACGGTGTCGATGACCTGTCCCTGGCGCGAGCCCATCTGCTTCAGCGGGTTGGCAAAGTCCTTGTCAAGCACAGTGAGGCCGTCTATGAAGTAGCTGGTTTCGCCCCGATTGTAGAACACATTCTTGAAGCCCCACACCTCGTGATAGCGTAACTTGATCTTCCAACCCTCCACCTGCGCCTGCTTCATCAGTTCGATAATGGAATCCTGGTCGGTGCGGTCGTTGTCGAAACTGAATGAGAAGGGTTCGCCACTGGTGTTCATGCCCGTCTGGGTCAGATTGAGCCTACCCTCCCAGGAGTCATAGATGACGCCCTTACGGGTAAACTCGATGAGGTTTCCCACCTTCTCTCCGTTGGAGTAGTTCTCTTTGCAGCCCTGCAGAAGCATGCTGCCCGCCAGTACGGGAAGCATCAGTGCAGCACGCACGATGCCTTTTCCTTTCGCCTTCATAGCTTTCTCCTTATTTAATTATACCCATCGCCTGCAGCTCCCATCTGTACAGACGGCTGCACGAAAGGGCTTGGCAAAGGTACGTCATTATTAAGAAAAACGATGCAGAGCAGCCCACAAATGAGTGCGAAGATGCTCAGAAACGGCATCCAACCCAATAAGAGGCTGCCCACACGGGCGCTGATGTTCCACCAAAAAGAAGCCGGGGGCAAACAAATAAATGCTTGCCCCCGGCTGACAAAGTTATGAAAATCCGAAATTACTTCTGAAGCACCTTACGCGCAGTTCCGTTCTTGTAGCGCAGGATATTGATGCCCTTCTGGCTCTCGCCCAGCTGCTGGCCTGCCACATTGTAGCGGGCAGAAGCGGAATGGCCGTTGAAACCGTCGGCACCACTGATAGCGGTGGGCATATCATAGGGTACACTCAGGAACTGAATCTTACCCTTCTGCACGGCCTTCACGGTCACGGCAAACTTCTCAACGGGATTGTTGATGACAGTCAGCTTGCCGTCGGTGGTGAGGGTGATGCACTCCTTCAGTTCGGCAGGCAGCTCGTCGGCCAGCGAGTAGCTGACTGTGGCCACTGCATCATCAAACTCGAAGAAGGTACTCAGGTCTATCTCACTGCCGCTGCTCTGCACATCGGCCACCTTCACTTCACGCTCGCCATTGAAGTTGTCGAGGCAGAAGTAGGCAGGTGTATTGAGTCCGTAGGCTCCCGTATCAGAGCCGGTGATGCTGTAGGTTACGCTGGTCACCTGGCCCAAGGGGCGAAGGTCAACCCACTGCCAGCTGTCCAGAGCATAACGGTCGGCTTCGTTGGCTGAACGGTAATCGGCCAGATAGTAGTCGAGAGTGCTCTCGGTGCCGTCTGCCTTATGGCCGGTGAAGGTCACCTTGAGGTAATCTCCCTCCTGGAACTTGCGTGCCACTCCGGCTCCCTGCTTGATGGCTGAGAGCGCATAGGCGTTGTTGGTCACGTAGCAACCGCGCAGGCTGTCACCCTCGATGGGGCTGTTGAGTACCTTGATGGTACCGTTGTCATAAGCCACAGCGTAGTTCTCAGAGCCGGCATAACCGCTGCCCACGCTGGAGTTGAACTGATCGGACATCAGCACAGCGAAGTCGGTGCCCGTACGACGAGAGTAGCCAAAGCCTCCCCAGGTGTTGTATTCTGCCATGCAGCGGTTTTCGAAGCTGTACGAACCGCTCACGAATGAACCTTGCATCTCCTCGAGTCCCCAATTGTTCTGGCCAAGCTGGCCCTTGGTGTCTGGTCCCCACCAGTAGCCATCCTGCTCCAGGAAGAGGTTCTCGAAGGTGGCAGTCACAGCGTCGCCTGTTACAGCTACGCGGCAAGTGTCGAGTGCCACCTTGCCATTGGCATCGGTAACGGTGAGATAGTAGAGATCGCACTCCTGAGGAGCATACTCCACAAGGCTCTCACCCAGAGCATCCAGACTGTCGGCAGCCACCTCGATGTGCTTGCCATTGGTCCAGACGATGCTGAAAGGTGCGGTACCACTGGTCACATAAGCTGTGAAGGTAGCCTTCTGACCCTGCTCCACACTCTCGCTCACCTCGGCAACTGCTGCCACATCGGGGATTTCAACGATGATTTCACCGCCTGCCACAAACTTGCCGGTAGCATACAACTCGCTGTAGGAGCCGCGCAAACCACGCAGCACAACATAAGCCACATACTCCTTGTCCTTGGTGAGAGAGTCCAGAGTGAGGGTTGCCACATCGCCGGAGCGCACTACCATCATGTTCTGAGACTTCTGCACATCCTCTACAGCAGGTGCTTCCTCATCGGCGAGCTTCACCAGAGCATAGATGATGGCGCTCTTGTCGGCCTTCACCACCGCAACAGCTGTGGTATCAGTGATGTTTGCAATGGCGGGATAACCCTCCTGCATCTGAGGAGCTGTCTCGTCGGCACTGTACTCATAGGCACCTATAGTGGGATGCTCGGCATCGCGGGGGGTACCCACAAGGTCGGTGCTCACGAAGGCAAGAGGCAGAGCGTTGCGCAAGTTGCCCTCGTTGGCGGGCTCCAGCACCTGGTCGCTCAGGAAATCGGTCTGCTCACAGTAGCTTCCCTCTTCGCCGCTCGCAGCCACCCACTCCTCGAAGGAAGCGTAAGTGGACTTGTCATAAGCGAAGGCCTCACCGCTAGTGTAAAGCACATTATGTGCGAAGTGAACGGTGGGAGCAACCTTTTGGTTGTAGCAACGATAGACGTAACCGCCATCATTGAGCCTGAAGATATTGTTCACCACATGCACTTCCTCACCCTGCTCATCGTTGATATACAAAGCCACCGTGGGGCTCTCGGGAGTCATCAGCACGGTATTGTTGGCAATGTAAAGGTGGTCACACTGGCGGCTTATCTTGATGCCCGTTGTGCTGTTGTTGGCTCCGGCCACCAGCACTTCGTTGTTGGTAATCAGAGCAGGTGCATCGGCTGTACCATGGGCTTCGCGCAGATAGATGGCATCAGCACCCTTCTCGATGTTGATGTGGAAGGTGTTGCCGCTGATGACCAGCGCATCATCACAGAGATCACGCTGCTGGGCATCAATACCCGAGAAGCTGCTTTTGGTATCGCCATTGTTCTCGAAGCGGTTGTTCAGTATCTTGGCACCCAATTCGTCCAAGCTATAGACAGACTGAGAACCCTGGTTGCGCAGGATATTGTTCTCGATGCGTCCGCCACGCTGCTTGGGCAGAACCACCGTGCTGGTGCCCGTCAAGCGCACACCGATGTAACCTCCCTCTATCAGACAGTTCCTCACGGTGAGGTAGTCATTGTTCTGATAAGCCTGGCTTCGGGCGTATGTATAGATGAGGTTGATATCGTTGCTGTACGAGGTGGAAGTGGGAGCATGCACGTAGCAGCTGTCTATGGTGACGTGCTGACTGACGTTCTTCAGATGAATCACGCTGGGGAAGAACACGTTCTCAGTGGTCAGCTCGAGCCCACGCAGCGTGAGCCAGTCGGCACCGGAGATGGTAAACACACCATACTCAGCAAACATCTTGTCATCGCTGTAGGGCGGTTCGCTGTACTGCTCATAGCTTATCTTCACGTCGTGCCAGTCGCCGCTCTCGCTCTGGATGGTGACTGTGTTGGTCGAGGAAGCACCCTTGATGACAGGTACATTCACGAGTTCCTTGTAGATGCCACGCTTTATGTTGATGGTCACAGGACCGTCGATACCGTCCTTGAGTGCATTCACAGCACCCTGGATAGTACCATAGTCGGCCCCTGCACCCACGGTGATGGTGCCGTGGAAGCCGCTCTTGACCTGGGTGGAAGCGGCTGCAGGAGTCTCCACAGCCACCTTCTGGCCATTAGCCACAACGGCTGTAAGCGATGCGCTCACGCTTGCATCAGCCTCGGCAGCCGACTGGATATCGTAGGCCAGCCAGAACTTATACACTCCGCACTTGGTCACACGGTAGTTGCCATGTATGGTATCGGCAGCCTCTGACAGTTCTCCAAAGAGTTTCTGAGCAGCAAAGGCGCTCACAGTATCTGTGGCAAACACCTTGGCGCATCGCACCTGGGCAGCATCGGCAGCCTGCAGAGCAAGTGCAGTGATGTCCAGTTGGTCGAGATCACCATCCACCTGCACATCCATGCGCACCATCTTGACATCCTCTTCGCCCTTCATCACGCTCTCGGGAGCAACGGGCTGTGTGGCAACAGATGCGATGTGGAGAGGCTGCTTCTGATAGGCTGTCACCTCGATGGCAAAGCCCTCGCTCGCCATCTTCGTCACAAAGCGCACGGTGAGTTTGCCGTCTTCTGACTCCGACACAAAGTAGTCGGGCTTGTCATAACGCGAGTAGGTAGCATCGGCCTTCTCGCCTGCCTCGCCTCCGTTATAGATATAGAACTTGTCCTGATAAGTGACGTTGAAGCTCTTGAAGGTCAGTTTCACGCTCTCGCCGGGAGTCTTCGGTGCAAAGGTAACCGTACCGTCGAAGCCCTTGGTGTAGTCTCCGTCCAGTCCTCCATCGTCATAGAAGAGCAGAGGCTGTCCGCCGGCCACCAGCACTTCACCGTTGTCACCGGCCTGGAGGTTGAAGATATTCTTGATGCAGAAGGTGATAGAGTCGGCCGAAGCAACTGCGTTCACCAGTGTATCGGCTGTGCTCACACTCTGTGCCAGCACCGTCACCTCGTCGCCCGAAAGCGCATCCTGTGACAGGTTGAGCAGCACGCGGAAGTTGTTGATGCCTTCCTTCAGGACGAAAGGTTCTGCCAGAGTGAGGGTGACAGGCAGTTCGCTCACCGCCTGGCTACCCTCTCCCTCGGGCAGTGTAACGTTCTGCACAGCAAGAGGTTCTGCCTCCTCGGGGATGGCTGAGTCGGTTCCATCCACCGCATAGAGGCTCACGCTGGCCACATCGGCCACATTACCCTTGAGCATGAGAGCGGCACTCTGCATGCTCTTGGCATTCAGATTGCCCGATGCAACCACCTGCAGGGTGAGCGCATCCAGGTTCTGAGCACCCACCGATGCTATTGTCTGGCTGGCAGCAACGGCTGACAGCGAGTCGATAGCCATATCCTTGGACAGATACTCGCTCACGACTGCCTCGAAGCCGCGTGTTGTGCTCCAGCTCTGACTCACGCCGCTATTGAATACCACCGTGAGAGCACCGTCGGCACTGGTGCTTCGCAGAGTCTGCTCAGGACCCTTATCCTTCTGGTCCTTAGAGGTCATCTCCCACAGGAGTTCGCCTGTGGTGCCCTTGCCGCTGTAAATCTTGATGCTGGCATGCTCGTTGGCATAGCTGGCCCAATAGAGTTTGAAGAGAGAGAAATCCAGCTGGCACACCATACCCTCGTGCAATGGCTCGAAGATGTTGATGCGGTCATCCGTTCCGCTCTCGTAGTCGGTGGAATAGTCTGACTTGCCTTTGGTGACGAAATCAAGCTTTCCGTTGACCTTCGTAGTGACGGTCCCTTGGTCGAGATGTGAATATACTATGTTGCGGATGAGGAATTCTCCCTCGGGGCTACCCTGCTCCACGGTGTGCTCACCGTCGCTCAGGGTGACTGATGTGACAGCTGCATCCACCTTGTCACCATTGGCGGCGGTGGGAGCTATATCGTAGGTGAGCCACAGATAGTTGTCTCCCTCGGTGAAGGTAATTCCCTCGGTGGCTGTTATCTCGAAGTTGTCATCGGTGATGTCGGCCTCTCCCACCTTCACTCTATCAGAGAACCCGGCGCTTGCCTTGGTGTAGTAAAGGGTTGCGTGGGCCAGTTGAGGATGGGTGCCAACGGTATTGAACTGCAGTTTCTGCACGCTCAATGCGGGTTCGGTATTGCTTGTCTTGATGTTGAGAAGCAGCACGGGACAATTGGCAGAACCGGCGCAGAGCGTTTCCTTCACGCTCTGAGTGGCTGTGATGCCTGCCACCTGCATGGGCTGAGGCTCGAAGAGCGACACCAGAGCCTCGAAACCATCCTTGGTGTAGCCGTCTGTGGTGCTCTCGAGAGTCACTGTGAGCGCACCGTCGGCGCTGGTGGAGCGCACGGCAAGCACATCGCCCGTCATGATCTCCCTTATCAGATTCTCGGCCGTAGCCTCCTTGCCATTATACACCTTCAGGTACTGACCGTAGATGCTGCCCCTGAAGAGCGCCACCTTAGTGAAATCGATCATCACCTTCTTGCCTTCAACAGAGGGAACGAAGGTGATACTTCCGTTGAAGCCTTTGGTCACCTGGCCATCCAGACCGCCGTCATCGAAGAACGCGAGAGGTGTCTCACCCACCGACTGAGTCTGATGCTCGGCGGGAAGATATACGATGGCAGGTACCGCCACAGCCTTTGGCTCTCCGGCCTCAAAGGGGGAAACTCCCTCGGGCTTTGCCTTAGTGGCCACACCGGTCACCTCTATCTGCGCCTGTGCACCGATGTTGGCATCGTCCTTCAGGTCGCCGGCAATCATAAACCAGTTGCGTCCACTCTCTATAGCCTCACGCAAGACGAAGGAATAGACTCCGTCTGACTCCGTAATGTTGGCAGACAGAGGAGTAAGGCCAGTAGCATAAGACGCGTTACCCCGGTAGAGTCGCAGGCTGGCGGGGTCTATTGCGCCTTCGTTCTTGGTGAGTCTATAGGAGATAGAGACCACACTGTCGGCGTTCATCACGCCTGTTGCGGTCACATATACATTAGCCAGTGCAATATCATTCTTGCGTACAGGTGCCTCGGGTACATGCTCATAGGACGAACCGGCAGCAGTCACCTGCATATCCTCCAGCTTGACACACTTCACCTTGGCCACCCATCCGTCGCACTTCTCAGCATAGCGGTAGAGGTAGCCCACCGACATCATTCCGCTGGGGTCAGTGGAATAAAAGGTCTTGGCAGCATCAAGTGTGCCCGTGAGCATCTCCATGAGGTTGCCCTCGGGAAGCTTCAGGTTGCCTGATGTCACCCCATTGCTGTTGGTGGCGTAAGAGAATGAGTTGTCGGCATCAGCCTCGCCGTTATACACATTGATAAAGGCTGGATAATAACTGTTGCTGCCAATGAGTTCGAACTGCTCGAAGGTAATCTGGATGGACATACCTTCCTGAGCGGGCTTGAAAACAAGGAGCGACTGGGCGTTGCTGGAGTTGGAATCGGGGATGTAGTCCGTTCCCTTGGGGTCGTAGAACGTAATCTCCTGCCCGGTCTCCACCGTTACAGTCTGCTTGCCAAACTGCGGTTGCAGTACAGTATTGCCACTCTGAGCCATAACCCTTGCGGGTAGGCACAGCAACATACACAATACCAACTGCACAAGAAAGAGTAATTTCTTCTGCATGATAAATGTTTGATGATTGAATAAAGTAAGTTGCGTCATCCACAGCATTCCGCGATGCCTGGTAGTGGAATTCCTTGCAACGGCAGGTCTTCTGACTTACCGCCCGGCGGCGAACGCCTTCCCAAGGGTTGCGCATGCCTCTGCATACACGCAACACACTCAGTGGCTTCATGTTCGCGCCTGTTAAGGGCGGCTCACAGCAGCGGGACTGTCTGGGACTTTCACCCAATTCCCTTTTAATCACTCGGGGAGTGAACCTATTGCCGATGCAAAGTTATACCTTTCCTGCAAACTGACAAAGAAACCGGCGGATAAAACTTCCAGCCTCGGGAAAATGCCCTTCCCAATGTTTCATGCCGCCCTTCTGCACACGAGCAAGGGAAATAAACGGCGCGCCGGAAAGGCCGTACGGCAACTTTTCACTACCTTTGTAATAGAGAAAAGGCCAGCCGGCCTATATTATATATAAGGTATAAGGAGGAACAGGAATGCAGGACTTTGCAGCCATCGACTTTGAGACAGCCAACTATCAGCGCTCATCCGTTTGCTCGGTGGGCGTAATCATCGTGCGCGGAGGCAGGATAGCCGACCGCTTCTACTCGCTCATCAAACCCGAACCGGAATACTACAACTACCGATGCACCTGCGTGCACGGGCTTACCGAAGCCGACACGTGCAACGCGCCAGTGTTTCCCATCGTGTGGAGGGAGATAGAGAAGCGCATAGGGGGACTGCCGCTGGTGGCGCACAACAAGGCATTCGACGAGAGTTGCCTGAAGGCTGTGTTCCGCATGTATCAGATGGACTACCCCGACTACACCTTCCTGTGCACCCTGCAGCAGTCACGCAAGGTGTGGCCACAAGGGCAGCATACGCTCGATGTAATAGCGGCACGCTGTGGTTACAACCTCGCCCATCACCACCACGCACTGGCAGATGCAGAGGCTTGTGCCGCCATAGCTATGCAAATCCTTTAGCCCAAGCGGGAGAAAGAAGATTGCCGGCACGAAAAACGGAGCGCGCTGCAAGGGCTTATGCAGCGCGCTCCGTTGGTCATCGCAGCACGCTGCACAGGCACATGCAGCGCGCTACCCTATTTCGTCAAAAAGGGAAGAACACAAAAGCAGCGGCATCCCACAAGGCGTGGGAGAGGATAAGGGCAGGCAGGCGCTTGAGCAGCAGACAATAGAGCAGCCCCCAGCAGAAGCCACAGGCAGCGGCTGCAAGCAGCAGCATGAGGTTGCCGCTCCACACATGCACCAGCGTGTAACAGAGGGTGGCAACTGCAAAACCGCCCCAGGCACCCCATCGTTCTGCCATACGACGCTGTACGAAACCGCGCCAGAAGAGTTCCTCGGCAGGTCCGATAACGAAGAGCAGGAGCAGAGCAATAGCCCAGCGGGGGAAACTGCTGCCCATATCATAGATGGCATCCACCTGCGGGCGGGCAAAGGAGAAGAGGAGCTGGCTCACCTTGTCACCCAACCAGAAGAAGCACCACAGGCCAACTGCCAGTCCGACTCCCAACACCATAGTAGATAAAACACCCGAGCTCCCCTGGAAGGGATTGCCGCCCAAGCGGAGCGAGAGCAGCGTAAGCAGCACGCCCGAAGCCGTCATCACAGGCCAGAAGGGGATGCTGGGGGCGGTGAGCGGACTGAACATCACAAACCACAGCACGGCGGCTACCAGCACCGCCATCCACACTCGGTTCATCCTCAAGCTATCCATGTGGCCAGCAGGAATGAGAGTGCATAGAGCAGGCCAAAAGCCATCTGAGTCTGGGCTGTTCGCTGGTCGAGCAAGGCGATAGGCTCTTCGGCCAAAGGCTTGGCTTTGAGCATCGTGCGCACATTGCTGATGGCCAGGGGAAGGGTAATCCATGTGATCATGGCCACAAGGGGCAGAAGTCCACAGAGGATGAAGATGGGCACGAGCAGATAGGAGAGTACGTTCTGCACCACATACACCCTCTGGGCTGTGCGACCGCCCATCCTGATGCAGAGGGTAACGATGCCCGCACGCATGTCATTGAGGATGTCTCGGGTGTTGTTGGCGTGCAGGATAGAGACGGTAAGGAGCCCCACAGGCAAGATGAGTGCTACGGGTTGCCACATCCAGCTGCCTCCCACAGCGTAGGCAACACCCAGGGCAGGCAGAAGCGCATAGCCGAGCAGGATGTCGAAGTCGCCCAAAGCATGAGCCTTGAGCCAGGGATAAGAGACTACCAGCAGTACTCCTGCCACTCCCAGCCAGGCTGCCTGCCAACCGCAGCGCATCAGTATGACTATACCCAGCAGCACAGCCAGTGCCAGCAGCACGTAGCCGAAGCGGAGTATCTCGCGTGGCTGGAACATGCCACTCTGGATGTGGCGCACACCATTGAGGCTGCCGGGAAGGTCGATGCCGCGAATGTGGTCGTAATAATCGCCTATCAGATTGCCGGATGCCTGCATGAGTACCAGCATGAGAAGCGCCAGCGGAGCACACCACCAGTCGGTCACATAACCGCCCACCGTGCTGCTCTGCCAGAAGAGCCAGGCTGCCACCACCAGCACAGGCACTACCGAAGCGGGAAACGACCAGGGGCGGGTGGCCACGAACCAGTCTTTGAGCCCGCGCTTCTGCCCCACGTCATTTACGCCAGCGCTACCCTCTTTCTCACTCACAGCATCTCCCTTGTGCAAGGATGACACATGGAGGTCTTTCTTATTGCTTTCTGCATTCATCACTTTTAGTTTTTATTGTTCCCAAGAATACGATTTCCCCTTCGGAGAAACTGGTTTGCCGTTTCAAGGAAGGGGGATGAAGGGTGCCTGCCAATGACGTGCTGGATTCGCCCCAAGGAATGAAAATCCTCATTCCGCTTGCAAAGGTAAGCATTTGAAGCCGAATAAAGGGTCTGGCGAAGGGGGAAAAGCATGCCGGCGGAACAATAGGAAAGGGGAGTTCCATGCCCATTGGCACAGAACTCCCCTCGCGTTTGTCGCTCGCAGTCAGAGTATTCTACTGCATGTCGTGATGCAGCATGCGATACTGAGCCATCTCCTCATAGCGCGTTCCAGGCTGGCCGTAATTGGCATAAGGCCAGATGCTGATGCCGCCGCGAGGCGTAAAGAGGCCCGTCACTTCGATGTACTTGGGCTGCATGAGCCTCACGAGGTCCTTCATGATAACGTTGACACAGTCCTCGTGAAAGTCGCCGTGATTACGGAAGGAGAAGAGATAGAGCTTGAGGCTCTTGCTCTCCACCATACGTTCCGCCGGTATGTAACTGATGCGTATCTCGGCAAAGTCGGGCTGGCCAGTGATAGGACAGAGGCTGGTGAACTCGGGGCAATTGAAACGCACCCAGTAATCGTTCTCGGGGTGTTTGTTCTGGAAGGTCTCCAGCACCTCGGGAGCATAATCCTGCCTATACTCTGTCTTTCGTCCAAGGGCAGCAAGCCCCTCTTGTTCTCGTGTACTCATTATTATATTATAATATTATGTGTTATCCCGCGCCAGCCAATGCCAAGCGCCAGCCAACAATTCAAAATTCCTAATTCAAAATTCTCAATTACCAGCGCCAGCCAAAAGCCAAGCGCCAGCCAACAATTCAAAATTCCTAATTCAAAATTCTCAATTACCAGCGTTTTTGCTTTGGAGAAGATATTTCTTCAGCCCTTCAGCTCTGAGACGGCAGGCCGGACAATGCCCGCAACCGTCGCCCGGGATGCCGTTGTAGCAGGTGAGCGTCTTGTGGCGGATGATATCAAGCACCCCCAAACGGTCGGCCAAAGCCCAGGTTTGTGCCTTGTCGAGCCACATGAGCGGCGTATGGATGCGGAACTGTTCCTCCATGGCCAGGTTGAGAGTGACGTTGAGACTCTTCACGAAGTTGTCCCTGCAATCAGGATAACCGCTGAAGTCGGCTTGCCCCACGCCGGTCACCAGATCCATGATGCCGTGATTGCGGGCATAGACAGCCGCCACACTGAGGAAGAAGAGGTTGCGTCCGGGCACGAAGGTGCTGGGCCACTGGGCGCCATCGGCCTTCTGCTCCTCGATGGTCATGGTGGTGTCGGTGAGGCTGCAACAGCCCTGACTCAACTGGGAGATGAAGCTCATATCCATGCACTCCCACTCTACACCCGCCTCGGCAGCCAGTTGCTTGGCCAACTGGACTTCCTTGACGTGCTTCTGGCCATAGGCAAAGCTCAATGCACGCACCGTGCCGAAATGCTTCTTTGCCCAATATAGACAGGTGGTGCTATCCTGCCCGCCCGAGAAGACCACCAGGGCAGAATCGCCCAAGAGGCCCGTTTGCGGAGTCTCCATCATATCTCGAAAAGCTTCAGGGGATTGTATGAAACATTCTCGTCATAAACGTCCGTTCCCTCGTGCTGCTTCACATAACGCACCACACGGATGGTTACAGGCAGCATGACAACCTCGTAGAGGGTCTTGGTGATGACCTGCAGGAGCATCAGTTTGGCCAATTCGGCCAGAGGCATCAGCCCGCCGAAAGCCAGGGGGAAGAATATCAGACTATCCGCTCCCTCGCCCCATAGTGTACTCACGATAGCACGTAGCGAGAAGCGCTTGCCCTGGCTGCTGATCTTCATACGGCTCATTACGTAGGCATTGACAAAGCTACCCACAAGGAATGCCGTGAAGCTGGCAGCAGCGATGCGGGGTGCCAAACCGAAGACGAAATTGAAATGATCCTCGTTGTCGGCCCAATAACTGGCGGCAGGCAGCATGACAGCCAACTGGCCCAAGGCCACTACCAGGAAGTTCATAAGGAATGCCGTCCAGATGATGATGCGGGCTTTGCGGAATCCCCACACCTCTGCTATGCAGTCGTTAAGGATGTAGGAGATGGGAAAACACAGCACACCGGCGGTCAGCGTAAAGGTTCCGAACTGAAGAACTTTGGTCTCCAAAAGGTTACTTGCCACTAAGCAAGTACAAAAGAGTATGCCCATCAGCATGAATGACACACTCACAGTCTTGTTTTGTATCATAATCTTGTTTTGTTTTGAAAGAGGTTACCAAGCACTCTTTTTCCGTTAAGCGGTGCAAAGGTAAGGGGAAAATATGAAAGGACAAAGGCTTTTCCCGAATTATGAAAGGAAATGGCATGGTTTGGGCTGCCTGATGAAAACGTCCATGATGCGTGCTGAAATGCTCCACGATGCCTGATAAAACCATCCAAGAAGCATGCTGAAATCTCCGTTTGCAGGCTATGTACGGCCATACAAAGCCTTCTGATGGCCATCAGAAGCCTGCGTATGTGCATCCAAAGGCTGCAAACGGAGATTTCACCCAGCCTCGCGAATACTTCGATTATAGTGCTGGAAGGAATCATGAAGGGCGGCGGAAGAACGTCTCTTTGCACCGACCTCTTCTTCGGAAGGCTCTGCAAACGGCTTGTGCCACTTTGACTTTCACCCTTTCCTGCCCTAAGATTCTGTCAGATGAAGCTTGCAGCCGGTTGTCCACGGTTTTTCTCCGACTTCATCACAGCATCAGCCGACCCAGAATGATGCAAAGATACTGACCTCGAACTGTCATCATCGGGCAAAACGAGGGCGGTTGCGTGATGAAGCCAGCCCTTACACCTGCCCACCCATATCAACCATATCGCCCCTTTCAGCCTATCGAAACAAACATTCCATGCCAGAGAGACGAGCCTCAAACAACATTTGAAGCAGGAAAAGACTTGCCTCCCTGACCACGAGCAAAAAGCCCGGCGCACCGACCGAGCCAAGCGCCAGGAGGAAAGGAAAACACTAAGGGCCGCACGACACCAAATCGTACGGCCCTTTCCATTATACTGTCTGTCCGCCTCAAGCCCACTCCTGGCATTCAGCCTTTGTCCTTCAACTCGGTAGTATGCGTCCACCAGGCATCGTTCTGGTCGCGTGGAGTCGGTTTGGCTTGCTGGGTACTGGCATTGCGGACGCGGCTGAGCGTCTCGGGAGTCATCTGCAGGAAGCTGGCGATATGCACCATGGGAGCACGGAGCACTATCTCGGGCTTCTCCCTGAGGAGGCGTTCGTAGCGCTCGGCAGCATTCTCGAAGCGCTGGCTGTCGGCGTGTTCCTGGCTGCTGATAGCCACATGCTCAAGTATCTTACGGTAGAGCATCTCCATTTCCTGGTTGCGAACCATGAGGTTGTGAAGGTCATCATAGGGGATGGCATAGAGGCAGCTGTTCTCGAGCGCCTCGACGATAAGGCGGCTGGGCTCCTGTTTGAGGAAGCTCTCAATGCAGAAGACTATGCGACCCTCATAGGAGAAGTGCTCCGTCACATCGCGCTTGTTCTTATAATAATACTGACGAACCATACCCTTGTCAACGAAATACATGGCTCGGCACACCTGGCCGGCCGACAGTATCGTTTCGCCCTTTTGGAACTTCATGGGTACAAGAATGCTCCCCAAAGCATCAACGCCTTGCGGAGTGAGCGTGCAATAAATACGGGCAATCTCTCTTGCCACATCTCTACGTCTGTACATTGTCTCTTGTTTTAGGGTATTAAGTTTAAGTTAGATGCCGCCTCCCTCTACGGACAGAGGGAAGTGGAATGATGTATGAGGAAGCTCACGCTCCCCTCTGTAGCCCCCGGCAGAAGCCGTGGGAATAGGGTAATCAGACAGAAGTATGCTGCCACGAAAAGCCTGACAATCTGCTCCGCGAGAGCCTCACCCGCCAAGGGACAGAGCCTCTGGAGCACATGCTTGGCAGCAGGATGCGCATCCTGCTCCCGGTCTGGCCTCAATCCAACTTGAGGACAGCCAGGAAAGCCTTCTGAGGCACCTGCACGTTGCCTATCTGCTTCATGCGTTTCTTGCCCTTCTTCTGCTTCTCGAGGAGCTTGCGCTTACGGCTCACGTCACCGCCATAGCACTTGGCCAGCACATCCTTACGCACCTGCTTGACCGTTTCACGTGCAATGATCTTGGCACCGATGGCAGCCTGGATGGCAATGTCGAACTGCTGTCGGGGCAGCAGCTCCTTGAGTTTCTCGCACATGCGGCGGCCAAAGCCCTCGGCGTTGTCGGCATGCGTGAGGGTGCTCAGCGCATCCACCGGTTCGCCATTGAGCAGTATGTCCATCTTGACAAGGCGGCTGGGGCGGTAGCCGTCCTGGTGATAATCGAAGGATGCATAGCCCTTGCTGATGCTCTTGAGCTTGTCATAGAAGTCAATCACTATCTCACCCAGAGGCATGGCATACTGTATCTCCACACGATTACCGCTGATGTACTCCTGCTTGAGCAGTTCGCCTCTCTTGCCCAAGCACAGTGTCATGATGGGGCCGATGTAGGCTGCATTGGTGATGACAGTGGCTCGGATGTAAGGTTCCTCTATATGGTCGATGAGGGTAGCGTCGGGCATACCCGAGGGGTTGTGCACCTCCTTGACCTCTCCTTGCTTGTCATAGACGAGATAAGACACGTTGGGGACGGTGGTGATGACGTCCATGTTGAACTCACGATCGAGCCTCTCCTGCACTATCTCCATATGAAGAAGTCCCAGGAAGCCGCATCGGAAACCGAAGCCAAGCGCCACGGAGCTCTCGGGAGTGAAGGTGAGGCTGGCATCGTTGAGCTGCAACTTCTCGAGGCTGGCACGCAGGTTTTCAAAGTCCTCCGTCTCTATGGGATAGACTCCAGCAAACACCATGGGCTTTACCTCCTCGAAGCCTGCGATGGCCTCCTTGCATGGATTGTCGGTCGTAGTGATGGTATCGCCCACCTTCACCTCGGTGGCTGTCTTGATGCCGCTCACTATGTAGCCCACATCACCGCAATGCAGCACCTGGCGAGGCACCATATCCATCTTGAGCACACCTATCTCATCGGCCTTGTACTCTCGTCCGGTATTGATGAACTGCACCTGGTCGCCGCTGTGCATGCAGCCGTTGACTATCTTGAAGTAGGCAATGATTCCCCGGAAAGAATTGAACACAGAGTCGAAGATGAGCGCCTGCAGAGGAGCCTGCTCGTCTCCCTTAGGACTAGGAACACGATCGACCACCGCATCAAGTATCTCCTGCACTCCCAGGCCTGTCTTTCCGCTGGCCAGGATAATCTCCTCGTGCTTGCAGCCAAGCAGTTCCACTATCTCATCCTTGACCTCTTCGGGCATCGCGTTAGGCATGTCGCACTTGTTCACCACGGGGATGATTTCCAGATCATGTTCGATGGCCATATAGAGGTTGCTGATAGTCTGGGCCTGCACACCCTGTGTGGCATCCACCACCAGCAGAGCGCCTTCGCAAGCGGCAATGCTTCGGCTCACCTCGTAACTGAAGTCCACATGTCCCGGAGTATCGATGAGATTGAGCGTATATTGCCCATCGGTACGCTTGTAATCCATCTGTATGGCATGACTCTTGATGGTGATACCGCGCTCGCGCTCCAGATCCATGTTGTCGAGCATCTGCCCCTCGGTCACTTTGATGGTGTTGGTGTATTCCAGCAAACGGTCAGCCAGAGTGCTCTTGCCGTGGTCGATGTGGGCAATGATGCAGAAGTTCCTAATATGTTGCATAAGTATAAGATACTGTACGTAGGTATAGTTTGTCAATCGCGGCAAAATGGGTGAAGCTTTACATTTACTTCCTCAGGCCCGACCGGCAAGGTCCAACCCTCGGTCCAATCCATGCCCTCACGAAGAAAGCCTCCCTAAGCCACATTTATCGATTTGCAAAGATACAACTTTTTGCGTGTTTCACAAGTCAGCGAACACTTTTTTCGCATGAAGCAAAAAACGGTCACAGGCACGGGCAACTGCCTTTGTCCACACACCGCCACGCAGCATTGTCCGCTCTTTTCCTGCATGATAGAGGTCAGAAAACTGACTGCCGGCGAGGCTCTACCACAATAGAAAAGGCAAGCGACAGCACCAAGGGAACAGCCAGATGAAGCCAGCAATCCCACAGAAAGCGGGTGCAGAGAAAACTCCAGAAGGGACAACAAACAAACGCAGTGCGCTGCGAAGCCCAACGCAGCACGCTGCAACAGGCTATGCAGTGCGCTGCGATGGCCGATGCAGTGCACTGCGTCAGTCGATCAGGGCGGCTCAAAATATCCGCCAAGCCGATGAAGGGAAATGCCTTTTAGGCCAACAACCGCCCGCTCATGCTTTGCAAACAGCGTCCAAGCAGAGACCGGAATCCAAGCAAGCCAGCCCGGATGCAAGCGTCATCACTTCCAGTACTTCCAGTCAAACCGGCTCTCGGCCTTGCGCTCCACGTTCTTGTCGAGCTTGGAGAAGAAATTGATGCCCGTGAGAGCCTCCACACTATCCACAGTCACCGCATAGGACTGCATGGGGCGGTTGACTTCCTCCAGATTGTCATAGATGAAGCCGATGGCCTGTGCCTCACCAGGAGCCGTGAAGCGCAGCAATACCTTGTAGAACCGGGCAGGCACAGTCACCTTGTTGGCACCGATATGCTCGTACTCGAAGCCTTTCTCAATCACAGGACCACACACCACATAGATGCTGTCATAGCGCTGGGCCCAGCGTCGCGTGGCAGTCTCCAGCTCCTTCCAGTCGCCTGCGTTGAGCGAATGAGTCTGCGGACAGATATTGGTAAGCAGGAAGCAGTCGTTCATCGACTGGCGACTGTGCTTGCAGTCAGCAGCCGGACACATGTGCCCACGGTCGTATCCGCTGCGGCGATAATCGGTATCTTCGGCCACAGGACCCTGCTTCACGCTGCCATCAGGCTGGAAGTTGTCGGCCCGCTTCTCCGTTCCTTGGGTCCGCTCACGGGTAAGAAGCCATGCCACCCAGTTGGGCAGACGGTGCTTCTTGTTGTATGACAAGGTGAAGCCATCGTGCTGCACTATCTCCTCATCGCGGTCGGTAAGGTAGGCGGGAATCTCTATCCCCTTCGCGCGCTCGTTCTTATATATTACCCGACGCGTGTTCTCATACACCTTGTTGCCGGCACTGTCGCGGCTCACAACCACGTTGTTCTCCACAATAGTGCTGTCGGTCTCTATGCGCTGCAGGCCTGTATCTGCCTCCGGTTTGCGGTGAGCGGCATAATAATAGGCGCCCAGGACGGCAAAGATGCCCACAAGGGCCCACACACGGTTCTGCTGACTCTTTCTCATAATTGCATTGATTAACTGCTTATTCTGTTTTCGGTGTGCAAAATTATGCCTTTTTCGACACCGAACAAGCACTTTCGCCCCATTTAGTATGCTCCTTACAGGAGAAATGGCTACATTTGCAGATAAATAAGAAAACGCGATAAGAATACAAACACAAAAAGATACAATAACTATGGACTTACAGTTGATCAAGGAGTGTGAAGCAAAGGCACAGGCCTGGCTCTCCTCTCCCTACTACGACGAAGAGACAAAGGCAGAAATCCGCGAGATGATGCAGAATGAGGACAAGACCGCTCTGATAGACGCTTTCTACCAGAACCTGGAGTTCGGTACTGGCGGACTGCGCGGCATCATGGGCGCTGGCACCAACCGCATGAACAAATACATCGTGGGGATGGCCACACAGGGATTTGCCAACTACCTGCTCAAAGCCTTCCCCGAAGGCAAGCAGCTGAGCGTAGTGGTAGGCCATGACTGCCGCAACAACGGCCGTCTCTTTGCCGAGACAGTGGCTGCCATCTTCAGCGCCAACGGCATCAAGGTGTATCTCTTCGAGAGCCTCCGACCCACTCCCGAAGTGTCCTTCGCCATCCGTCACCTGCATGCTCAGGCCGGCGTAAACGTTACCGCCAGCCACAACCCCAAGGAGTACAACGGCTACAAGGCTTATTGGGAAGACGGCGCACAGGTGCTGGCACCCCACGACAAGGGCATCATCGACGAGGTGAACAAGGTAAAGATGGAGGATGTAAAGCAGCAGGCAGTGCCTGAGCTGATAGAGATCATAGGCGGTGAAGTGGATTACGACTACATGCAGGCCGTGCACGAAGCCATGATAGACCAGGATGTGATCCTGCGACAGAAAGACCTCAACATCGTGTATAGCGCCATGCACGGAGCCGGACGGGTAATTGTACCTCTCTGCCTGCGCTCATGGGGATTCCAGAACATACACGTGGTACCCGAGCAGATGGTCATTGACGGCAACTTCCCCACTGTGGTGAGCCCCAACCCGGAGAACGCTGAGGCCATGACACTGGGCATGAAGATGGGCACCAGACTCAACGCTGACCTGGTGGTGGCAACCGACCCCGACGCCGACCGACTGGCCATCGTGTGCCGTGACAACAAGGGAGAATGGATGATCATCAACGGTAACCAGACCTGCGCAATGTTCTGCTACTACATCATCCGCAACAAGAAGGCGCTCAACCAACTGCAGCCCACCGACTTCCTGGTGAAGACCATCGTGACCACAGAGCTCGTTGCCAAGATGGCCGAAAAGAACCACGTGGAGCTGCGCGACTGCTATACCGGCTTCAAGTGGATTGCTCGCGAGATAGCCATAAGCGAAGGCAAGCAGAAGTACATAGGCGGAGGAGAGGAGAGCTTCGGCTTCCTGCCCTACGACAAAGTGCGCGACAAGGACGCTCCAGCCGCCATCTGCCTCATCTGCGAGATAGCTGCATGGGCCAAGGACAACGGCATGACCCTCTACGACCTGCTCATGCAACTCTATCTGGAATACGGCTTCAGCTACGAGCACACCATCAATGTGGTGAAGCCGGGCAAGACTGGAGCCGACGAGATAAAGGCCATGATGGAGAACTTCCGCACGAACCCCATCACCTGCATAGCCGGTAGCAAGGTCATCACAGCCAAGGACTTCCAGTCTCTCACCCAGCGCGACGGAGAGGGCCACGAGACTGCCATCGACATGCCAGCCAAGAGCAACGTGCTGCAGTACTTCTGCGAGGACGGCACCAAGGTGAGTGTGCGACCCAGCGGAACCGAGCCCAAGATCAAGTTCTACATCGAGATAAAGGACAACATGCAGAGTGCTGCCGACTACGCAGCCTGCCTCGACCGCGCCAAGGCCAAGGTGGAGGAGGTGAAGAAGTCGCTGGGCATCTGACCCTGACGCCCTCAGCATGGACAAGCATCTGATTTACTGCCAAGGGGATATACTTCTCACCGATGAGGGGCATATCCCCTTGGCCTTTCCCGAGGGGCTGCACACCAACCCCTGGAACCGCATCACAGCCATCACACACGGCGGTTGCCGCTGCCACATCATCCGCCTGGACACACCTGCCAGCGGGCTCACCGGCTACCGCATGGTACCGCTCCGGCAAAGTTTCAGTCTGCTCCCGAAGGACGACTACCAGTTGGCAGGCAAGGGTGCAGAGCTGTGCTACTTCGACCAGAACAGCCGCTTCTGCGGTTGCTGCGGCGCTCCTATGAAGTGGCAGACAGACATCAGCAAGCAATGCACCGGCTGCCGCAAGGAACTATGGCCCAGTCTGGCCACCGCCATCATCGTGCGCATAGAGCGCGGAGACAGCATCCTCATGGTACACGCACGCAACTTCCGCGACCGTCACTACGGTCTGGTGGCGGGATTCGTAGAGACGGGAGAGACCCTGGAGGAGTGTGTTCGGCGCGAGGTAATGGAGGAGACCGGCCTCACCATCAGCCACATACGCTACTTCGCCAGCCAACCCTGGCCCTATCCAAACGGCCTCATGGTGGGCTTCACCGCACAGTATGAGAGCGGCGAACTGCATCTGCAGAACGAGGAACTCAACTCCGGCGGCTGGTTCACCCGCGGCCACCTGCCCATCCTGCCCGACGAATGCTCCATCGCACGCATGCTCGTCGAGGATTGGAGAGGGAGAGAAGAGCGGGGATAAGGGCGGTGCTCTTCGCAAGACAGTATTCCCAGTGAAATATCGCAGTACGGTGCAAGTGCCATCGCAGCGCACTGCATCGGCCATCGCAGCACGCTGCATCAGCACTTGCAGCGCACTGCACTCGGCACACCGGCCGTCTGCCATACTCACCGCACCCGCTATCCAGAGACTGCGCAACAAGCCTGCCGCCCCCTGCCACCAAGTTTCCAAACCATTTCAGACTCTTCCTCCGCTTCCCCTATCCCATTTCAAGTCCATTCCTCTCTCACTTCCCGATAGTCCCCACCACCCTTCTCCTTCCGCGCAAAGCCCTCCCTCATCACCACCCGCCAGCGTCAGACTCCCAACCCGGAATTGTCGTTTTACATACCCACCACTCCCCTCCTCTATACCCAAGACAACAACCCGCCTTCCCTATCCTGCATCACGGCCCGCCACAGCCCACAAAAAAACCGCCCCTAACCCCGTAAAAATTGTCTTATAGGACAATTTGAAATGTCTTATAAGACAATTTAAATTGTCCTATAAGACAATTTTCCCCAGGTCTGTAGGGAATTTCCCCCGTGCCTGCAGGCCGTTGGCACACACACCACCACGCCACTGCCGAAGAGCCGTGAGAAGGTTGCGATTGTGCATTCAAAACCCACGGGCGGAGATTGAACTATAATATAATGTACACGCACGCGCGTTTAACAATTCCCTTGGAGCACGGCAAGCATTGCACACAAATGCAGTCTTTTGCGCATTTCTCGATCATTTTCTTGCACACACACCATATTAGTGTTACCTTTGCAGCCGTTTTGAAAACAAAAGAAGACTAAAAGATGAAAAGATTGTTTAACGCTGTGCTGGCCTTCGGGCTCTCAAGCATGGCCTTCGCAGGAGGACTGCTCACCAACACGAATCAGAATGCGGCTTTCCTGCGACAGATGTCACAGGACGCTGTCATCGACATCACAGGACTCTATCTCAACCCTGCAGGTACTGCCTTTCTGGCTCCCGGCTTCCACATCACGCTCAATGCACAGAACGCCAAGCAGAGCAGAAACATCACCACAGCCTTCCCGCTCTTTGCATACAATGCAGCCGCTCCTGGCGAGCAGTCGCATAGGTTCGAGGGAGAAGCAAGTGCTCCCGTCATTCCCAGCTTCCAGCTGAGCTACAACTGGGAGCGCTGGAGCTTCAACGCATCGTTTGCCCTGGCTGGCGGCGGCGGCAAGTGTGAGTTCAAGAATGGCCTTGGCACCTTCGAGGCACTCTATTCTGCACAGATATACCAGCAGGTCAACGCAGGCATCAAACAGGCAATGACCCAGGTGCCCGGCGCACTGGGACTGCAGGCCGGACACGACCTCGCCTTCGGTGGCTACAAGATGGATGCCTACATGAAGGGCCGTCAGTACGGCTTCGGTCTCACGCTGGGAACCACCTACAAGGTGACTGACAACGTGGCCATAGCACTGGGACTGAAGGGTATCTTTGCCAATAACAACTACAACGGATGGGTAAGCGACGTGCATGCCATTACCGTCACTCCCACCATGGCACACCTTAATCCCACCCAGCAGGCTGTGCTGGGTAGCGTGAAGGGCAAGGTGGACGAGCAGGTGGAGGCCGCTCTCTCACGTGCTTCTCTGGACCTCAACTGTGACCAGACCGCCTTTGGCGCAGCTCCCATCATCGGTATCGACTGGAAGGTCAACGAGCACTGGAACCTGGCCATGCGTGCCGAGGCTCCCACCGTACTGTGGCTGGGCAACAAGACCGAGATGAACGACTACACCAAGCAGGTGGCTGAGCAGAACGCCACTCTGGGCCAGTTTGCCGACGGCAAGCACGTGCGTGAGGACCATCCCGCCATCATCAACATGGGTGCACAGTACAGCCCCGTCAAGGAAGTGCGCCTGCAGGCTGGCTGGCACTACTATTTCGACAAGCAGGCAAAGCGCTACGGCAACAAGCAGAATCTGCTGGACAAGAACACCATGGAGTTCAACGCCGGTGCCGAATGGGACATCATCGACCGCCTGACCGCCAGTGTGAGCTGGCAGAAGACCTGTTACCGCCAGGGTGACGCCTTCATGAACGACCTGAGCTTCACCAATTCGAACAACAGCATAGGCTTTGGCATCCGCCTGAAGTGCACAGAGCGATTCAACATGGACTTCGGTTACATGCATAGCTTCTACGAGACACGTGACGTGCACACACAGACTGCAGCCGTCCTCAAGAGCGACCACTACTGGCGCAAGAACCGCGTGGTGGGTGTAGGCTTCAACATTGAGTTCTGACACACAAAACAGGGCACCCGTCCCCGTCCGACTGTCCCAAGCCAGACAAAGCGAGTGCCCATCACAACCAATAAACAACAGTACGACCCCCTGAGGGGCGTCTGAACAGTGCCTCACGGCACACATGAGATATCATCAAAGGGGAACGGAGAGGGAAAGTCTGCACAAGGCTCCCCGCCGCTCCCCTTTCTTCTGTACGTTCAAGAGCCGTCACCAACTGAGCCTTTACGCCCCGGAAAACATTCTGAGAGGCATAAGATGAGATGACGGCTGCATCGGACGGACAAACGGGAAGCGCACTACAAAGACGGGAAAGCGGCTGTACGAAGCCTACCGTGGTGCTGCCCGCCCTATGGCAGTATCTACGTCCATTTGATGCAACGCAGTGCATCGGCCATCGCAGCGCAGTGCATCGGCCATCGCAGCGCGCTGCATTGTGCTTCGCAGCGCAGTGCGTTTGTCCCACGACCTTGGTGCCGCATCCGCCGGATTGGCATGCTTGAGGATGTCAGGCTCGCCCGCCTGCATCCATCAGATGGCTGACAAGTCCGTCCTATGCTCCTGCTCTTCTCCAAGAGCCGCCCTTATCCTCGGGACAGGAAAGCTTCGCCATTTGCCAGAAAGCCTTTTCTGCCCGTCAAGAGCCGCCCTCGTTATTGGGGCGAAATCAACTTCAATCCGGCCCGGAAGCCATCTTGATATAAATTCCGCCTTGCTCACACGATCCAGACTCTGCGCTTGGGAATGTCTGGCAACCTGTGGTCAGAATGCCTTCAGCGTGAACCCAGCCAGGAAATACGCCTTTCCCGTGCTCGGATTGGCCGATACCTGGGCAAAGAGGGGAATGCTGAACCGCTCGGTCAACTTCACATCACGGCTCGCCCTGACGGCCACATTGGTCACAGAGAAACCGTCGGCCTTGGCATAGAAAGTGGTGGCATAAGGTACCGCACCCACGCTGGCCGTCCAGTCGCAGCCACCCAAGCGGAAGGGAACAGCCAGTTCCACATAGGAGGAGTATGCCCTCTTTCCGTCCTTGTTCTGTCCATCGTTGCCCGCGAAATTGGTGTACCAATTGACTGACAGGAAGCTGAAGTCATAACCCACATTGCCCTCAAAGACGTGCGAGGTATTGTTGTTGCGATAGGCGAAGTACTTCTCACGGGGCGAATTGAACCAGTAATCAGTCACACCCACATGGAACCCCTGCACCTGGTAGGCCGCAGTGAGGTCAAACTCCTTGGTGTCGGTATGGTCAGAGAGCCCTACGCTGCCCCATGCTGTGAGCGACAATCCTTTCCAGCCAATGCCCAAAGTGGGCTGCACCACAATATCACCCAAGTCCTGTCCACGCCAGTAGTAACTGCTCACAAAGTCGGTGGCCAGCGTAACATCCACCTTTTCCTCGGCCCTCACACCACCGGCCGCCACCGGCATCATCAGTGCAAGGGCAGTCATCCTACAGCCTCTTGCTGTCCTCTCATTCATTTTCATTAGTCTTTTCATAGTTAAGTTCAGTTGGGGTGAATAGCATGTATTGGGAAGGTTTGGCGGGGAGGGCCGGCCCGTATGAAAGCCTGACCACGCCGGCCCTTCCGCCTCGCCTGGTGTTGTAGTCTTAGTGACTTACGTGATAGATAACACTCAGTTGTAACAGCTCTCGCCGTGCTCGTATATGTCGAGGCCCTCTTCCTCGATGCGCTTATCCACTCTCAGGCCTGCTATCTTCTTGATGCCCCAGAAGAGGATGATGCCTGTCACGGCAGCCCAAGCGTCGATTACCAGGATACCAAATGCCTGAGCAGCGAAGAAGCCAAAGCCTCCTCCGTAGAAGGCACCGCCGTCGAGGGCAAAGAGACCCGTCATGAGCGTGCCGAAGATGCCGCATACGCCGTGCACGCTGCTGGCTCCCACAGGGTCGTCAATGTGGAGCTTGGTGTCGATGAACTCGATGCTGAACACCAGCAGGATGCCTGCCAGCAGTCCGATGATGGCTGCGCCCAAAGGACTCACCAGGTCACAACCGGCCGTGATGGCCACCAGGCCAGCCAGTATGCCGTTGAGCGTGAGCGAGAACGATGGCTTGCCATACTTGATCCAGGAGGTCAGCATGGTGCCCAGACCGCCGCACACAGCAGCCAGATTGGTGGTGAGGAATACATGGCTAATGGCAATGCGGTTGACCTCGCCCGACGCTGCAAGCTGCGAGCCAGGGTTGAAGCCGAACCATCCGAACCACAAGATGAACACGCCCAAGGCGGCTGCCATCAGATTGTGACCGGGTATGGCAGTGCTTTTCCCACCGCGATACTTACCCAGGCGAGGCCCCAGACAGATGGCTCCCACCAGCGCGAGCACGCCACCCACCGAGTGTACGATGGCCGATCCAGCGAAGTCATGGAATGCTGCGCCAAAGGTTTCGGACATGAACGAACCGGCCTCGCCATTGCACAGCCAGCCGCCGCCCCAGGTCCAGTGGCCCTCTATGGGATAGATGAGAAGGGAGATGAAGAACGAATACACGCAATACATCGAAAACTTGGTGCGCTCTGCCATGGCACCCGATACGATGGTGGCACTGGTGGCACAGAACACCGTCTCGAACATCAGAAAGCCCTCGGTGGGCAAATCGCTGTGGTAGAAGGACAGGTCACCGAAGTTGGGCATACCCACAAAGCCCGCTCCATCGCTGCCGAACATCAGTCCGAAACCCACGAACCAGAACAGCACGGAGCCTATCATAAAGTCAACAAAGTTCTTGAAAAGTATGTTGGCCGTGTTCTTGCTTCGCGTAAATCCAGCCTCGCAAAGCGCAAACCCAGGCTGCATAAAGAATACAAGCATGGCTGCAAGCAGCATCCACACAGTGTCAAGCGACAATCCTATTTCCTGTACACTCATAATCCTGAACAATTTAATGGCGAAGCATCTTGCAATTCATACAGATGCTTCTGGTTTTACATTTTATTACCAGTACCCCGCTGAGCTCCTCCATGCGGGCATGATACCCTATGGGAGCACCGCTGTTTCCCGTTGTCTCGCCCCGTCATCTGCGCCCCTGTTATACATTATATATAATACGCGCGCGAGGGGAAAGGCTCCGACGGATTCATTTCTCCTGCTCGGCATTGTAGAGCGCTATATCGCCACGCTCGCCGGTGCGTATTCTCACCGTATCCTCCACGGGAATGACAAAGATGCGCCCATCTCCTATCTCGCCCGTGCGAGCAGCCTTCTGCACAGCCTGTATGGTCTTCTCCACATTCTTGTCACGCACCACTATATTGAGCAGAACACGCTCAATGCTGCTGGTGTCGTACATCACGCCGCGGTAAATACGCGCCTGTCGCATCTTGCCCTCGCCTCTCACATCGTAATAGGAGAACCATTCGATGTCGGCCGCAAGCAGTGCCTCCTTCACATCCTCGAACTTCGTCTTGCGGATGATTGCTTCAATCTTCTTCATCTTCTCTCTTGCTTTATACTATTTATAACACTAAATCTCCAAACAATTCACTTTGATAGCTATTTCTTATTATTGCTTTCTTTTTGTATCATTGTCACTGCAAAGGTATTGCAATTTGCTATTCAAACAAGCATAATGCATTACTTTTTGTAAGGCAATATACTACTTTGTTAGACTTACGCTACCACACAGCCTCTTTTACTTTCATTATGAAAGCATTTTTCTGCATTCTGCTTTCTATTTGAAAGTTTTGCAAAACACAAAAGACAGCAATGTAAAGATGAGCATACGCCATACCTACGCTCCAGGCAATAAGACGAAGGACAATTGACAGCATGGTGTCCCGCCCAAAAGACAGGAATGAGGCAGAGCGCCAACCGCCATGGGGGATATCCGGCAGACTAATGCCTGGAAAAACGCAGCGCACTGCATCGGCCAACGCAGCACGCCGCATCAGCCTTCGCACCGCGCTGCATCGGTCATCGCACCGCAGTGGGCTCAAAGGGGCAGAAAGGAGGATGAAGCGCCCTACTGCCGCAAGACACTAAAAAGAAAGCCGCCACCCGGAAACGGGAGACGGCTGTGAACAGGCACTTTCCGCTCGGAAGAAAAGAGGAAAGCACGATGGGAAGAGCCACGCTTCAGCTACACTGGCTTATCTGAGTGAGTATCTGCACGGCCTGCTGTACCGTGGTCACATCGGAGACAAGCAGACTGCGGCGGCCCTCCACCTCCTGCAGACGGCAACGGTGCACATTGGTGGTGGCGAAGGAGATGATTTGGTCGAAGGCACGACTGCGGAAGAAGGGACTGTCGGCATCATTGAGGAAATAGAGTCTCATGCGCCCCTTCTTGAGCACGATGCGCTCGGCACCGAAGTAGCAGCCCAGTCGCCTGAGTGCCACAACGCGGATGAGCTCCTCGCCCTCGGGCGGTATAGGGCCAAAGCGGTCGCGCATGCGCTGGCAGAAAGCCTCCACCTCGCGGTCACTCTGCAGGGAGTCCAGTTCGCGGTAGAGCAGCATGCGCTCGGCCGAAGTGGGTACATAGGTCTCGCTGAAACTCATGGGCAGGTCGCTGTCAAGCACGCACTCATCCACAAAGAGGCTGCCGTCGGCCACCTGCGTGGGGCGCTTCTGCTCCTGAGCAGGCGCTTCGTCCAGCTCCTCGCGCTTGATTTCGCTCACCGCCTGAGCCAGTATCTTCTGATAAGCCTCGTAGCCGAGGTCGGCAATGAAACCGCTCTGCTCTGCGCCCAGCAGATTGCCGGCACCACGGATGTCGAGGTCCTGCATGGCTATCTGTATGCCGCTGCCCAGGGCCGAGAAATTCTCTATGGCCTGCAGGCGACGGCGCGCATCGGTGGGCAACAGCCCCAATGGGGGTGCCAACAGATAGCAGAAGGCCTTGCGTGAGGAGCGGCCCACACGCCCGCGCATCTGGTGCAGGTCGCTCAGGCCGAAGCACTGGGCGCCATTGATGATGATAGTGTTGGCATTGGGGATATCCAGTCCGCTCTCCACGATAGTGGTAGAGAGGAGCACATCGTAATCGTAGTTGGCAAAGTCGAGCATCACCTTCTCCAGGGCATCGCTCGGCATTCGTCCGTGTCCCACAGCCACCCGTGCATCGGGCACGCAGCGGTGCAGCATGGCCTCGAGGTCGGGCAGCTGGCTGATGCGCGGAGTGATGAAGAGCACCTGTCCGCCGCGACTCATCTCGAAGCCAATGGCCTCGGCGATGGTTTCAGAGCTGAAGGTACACACCTGGGTCTGTATTGGGCGGCGGTTGGGCGGCGCTGTCTGTATGACGCTCAAGTCCCTGGCACCCATCAGGCTAAACTGCAGCGTGCGTGGGATGGGCGTGGCGGTGAGGGTGAGGGTATCCACATTGGTCTTCATCTGACGCAGTTTCTCCTTGGTGCTCACGCCGAACTTCTGCTCCTCGTCGATGATTAGCAGCCCCAGGTCACGGAAGTGCACACTCTTGCCTATGAGTTTGTGGGTACCTATGAGGATATCCACCTTGCCCGCCTTCAGGTCGGTGAGCACAGCCTTGGTGTCGGCTGCCGAGCGGGCACGACTGAGGTACTCCACCCTGACGGGCAGTTCCTTCAGGCGGCTGGAGAAGGTGCGGAAATGCTGATAGGCCAGTATGGTTGTGGGTACAAGCACAGCCACCTGCTTGCCGTCGGCACATGCCTTGAAGGCCGCACGCACTGCTATCTCCGTCTTACCGAAGCCCACATCGCCACACACGAGACGGTCCATGGGCTGCGAGCGCTCCATGTCGGCCTTCACGTCCTGCGTGGCCTTCTGCTGGTCGGGCGTATCCTCATAGAGGAAACTGGCCTCCAGCTCGTGCTGCATGTAGCCGTCGGGGCTGTAGGCAAAGCCTTTCTCGTGCTCACGACGGCTGTAGAGCTTGATGAGGTCGCGGGCTATATCCTTGATGTGGGCCTTTGTGCGCTCCTTCATGCGCTCCCATGCACCGGTGCCCAGTGCGCTCACGCGGGGCGGCTCGCCGTCTCTGCCACGGTACTTAGACACCTTGTGGAGCGAATGGATAGAGACGAAGACCACATCGTCATTCTTATAGATGATCTTGATGACCTCCTGCCAGGTGTCACCATTGGGGATGCGCAGCAAGCCGCCAAAGCGTCCCACACCGTGGTCAATGTGCACCACGTAGTCGCCCACCTGGAACTGTTGCAGCTCCTTGAGCGTCAGGGCGACCCTGCCGTTGCGTGTGCGGTCGCTGCGCAGGGTGTATCGATGGAAGCGGTCAAATATTTGATGGTCGGTGAAACAGCACAGGTGGAGGTCATCATCCACGAAGCCCGCGTGCAAGGTGCGATCTACGGGCGTGAAGCGAATGCCGAGCTGTCGGTCGTGGAATATGGACTCCAGGCGGTCGGTCTGGCTTGGATTGTCGGAGAGAACGTATATGTCATAGTCGCGCTCCTGATAGTCAAGGAAGGCCTGGAACAGTAACTCGAAGTTCTTATGGAAGATGGGCTGGGCAGTGGTGTGCGCCTCGAGCTGTACATCGGCACTCTGGGGAGCCGAAGCCGCCAGCATGATGGTACGGAACTGCTCCAACTGGCGCTGGAAGGCATCGGGCTCTGCCAGCAGACGCTCTCTCACGAGAGGCGCTTCTGCTTTGCTGTCTGACACGGGGGAGCCTGCTCCTGCACCTTGGGCGGCATCCTTCTCGGCAGCCTCCACCACAAGAGCCTGGGCCGAGAACCCTTCTGTCCATATCTGGCGCACACAGTCGGCCACATAAGCCACGTCGCGCGTAATGAGCAAGGTGTCGGCTGGCAGGAAGGAGAGGAAGGACTGCAAGGTGGCACCCTCACCGCTGCCCGAATCGGGGATGATGCTTACGCGTTCCATCTTCCTGAGGCTCAACTGGTCCTGCACATCGAAGGTGCGTATGCTGTCAACCTCATCACCGAAGAAGTCAATGCGGAAGGGGTACTCACTGGAGTAGGAATAAACGTCGAGCAGACTGCCTCGCAGGGAGAACTGACCGGGCTCATAGACATAATCCACGCGGGAGAAACCCAGCCGGAGCAGGGTCTTCTGCACCTCCATCACGTCTAAAGTCTGCCCAACAGCCACCTCCAGGGTCTGACCCTGCAGGGCGTTGCGGTCAACCACCAGTTCTGCCAGAGCCTGAGGACTGGTGACCACGAACAGAGGCAGTCCGCCCCCACTCACGCGGCTCAGCACTTCGGTGCGCAAGACCATGCTGGCCGCATCGCGCTGACCATACTTGACAGCACGCTTGAACCCAGACGGGAAGAAGAGCACATTGGCATCGCCCAGCACCTGCATGAGGTCCTGATAGAAATAGGCAGCCTCTTCCTCGTCGCTCAGAACGAAGAGGAAGGGGACACCCAACAACTGTGGCGAGCGGGCTGCAAGCGAGGAGAAAAGCAGGGGCGCGGCACTGCCCTGCAGTCCGCTCACGCATATACGCCGCACAGCATCACGCTGCAATACCTGTGTAAGGCGGCGAACCAGCGGATGCCGCCCGTACGCATCCTGTAATTTGCTTATCTCCATTGTCACTCATTATATATTAGCAGAACAGGCACGAGGCTTCTCACCCTGGTGTGCCTGTTCATTCGTATGCTCCGCCCAATGCGGAAAGTCTCATCACACATGCGCCTGCTGCTGCCAGCCCGCTGTTCCAAGAAGGGGGCGCAGAAGCAGCCGCCTGCCCGTGTCATGCTTGCTCTTGACCATTCACGAAGACCCTGAAAGAGGCCAACTATAGTGTCTCTACAAACTTGTCGGCGAGTTCCAGCGTATCGGCCTTGCCCACATCCATAATCCTGAGACCCGGTTGCACGTAGCCGTAAATGGGCACGCGGTCGCATATCTTCAAGTAGAAGTCGATGATGCCGAACTTTAGCGGCCACTCGTCAAAGTAGTCGAAGATGGTGGGCTTCATATAGTGGATGCCTGCGAAGGCGAGTTTGCGGCAGCTGGAAACGTCGAGGTCGGGATAAGGAGACCGCACCTGACCGGTGCTGATGTTGACCCATCCCACCAGACGAAGGTCTTCCTCAAAGAGCAGATAGCGCTGGGTGGGTCGCTCCGACACGAGCAGAGTGGCCACATTGTTGGCTGCCGCCTGCACGAAAAGGTGGAGGTTGACGTTGCTCAGAATATCCACATTGTGAATAAGGAAGCCTTCGCGGGCACCCATAAGCAGAGGCAGGGCATGCTTGATGCCTCCGCCCGTGTCGAGCAGCTCGGCTCGCTCGTCGGAGAAACGCACGCTCATGTCCTGGGGGTTGTCGCTCACCCACTGCTCGATCATGTCTGCGAAGTGGTGTACATTGATGACCACATCCCTACAACCGAAGGCGCGCAGCTTCTCCAACTGGTGTTGCAGCAGAGGTTTGCCACCCACCGGCACCAGCGCCTTGGGCATGCGGTCGGTAAGGGGCTTGAGTCGTGTACCCAAGCCAGCGGCGAAAATCATGGCACGCACCGGACTGAAGGTCTGCTCGATGCCTTGCTCGCGATGGTGCACATGCACCTCCACGCCAAACTTCTCATGGATGTGCTCGGCCAGGTGCTGCGCACTATAGACGCTACGATGCTGGCCGCCCGTACATCCGAAGCTGAACATCAGACTGGTGAAACCGCGCTGGATGTAGCGCAGGACGTGGGCATCGGCCAACTTATACACGTTCTCGAGGAAGGTGAGTATCTCTCCGTCATCCTCCAGAAAGCGGATGACGGGTTCGTCCAATCCGGTCTTGTTCTTATAAGGCTCGTATCGACCGGGGTTGTGAGTGCTTCGGCAGTCGAACACATAGCCGCCGCCATTGCCGCTGGGGTCGGCTGGAATGCCCTTGCGATAGGAGAAGCTCCACACGTTGACCACCAAGGGACCACGTCCGTCATACTTACTGAAGGTGGCAGGACCGTCCTGAGGGTGGGCTGTATAAGGGGTGGAAGGAGCAGTGCGATAGCCATCGGCACGCGGCAGAGGCTTCTCCTCCTGGGGCTGGAACTGGGGAAGTTCTACCATACGGCTCAGTACCTCGTGCAGGTAAGGGTAGGGACAGCCGTCCTCGTCCAGCAACTGACGCAGGTTGCGCATGGCTGGAGGGATGCTGCTGAGGAAGTGGCTCTTCCTCTCGAAGTAGCCGCGAAAGCCATAGGCACCCAATACCTGGAGCAAGCGGAACAGCAGACAGATGCGCAGACCGCGGTGGAACTCCTTTTCGTTGACCTCCATATAGAGTTTGAGATGCTCCAGATAAACCGCGATAAGCTCCTGGCGGAGTGAATCGGGATAGTTGGCCGACGCCTGCCAAAGGAAGCTGGCGACATCGTACTGCACCGGACCGCGTCTTCCACCCTGGAAGTCTATGAAGTAGGGGCGCCCTTCCTCATCGAGCATGACGTTGCGCGCCTGGAAATCACGGTACATGAATGAAGCACCGGGCAGCGCCACAATATCCTTGGCAAGCAACTGGAAAGAGGCTTCCAGCTTCAACTCATGGAAGTCGAGACCCGTTGCCTTGAGGAAGCAATACTTGAAGTAGTTGAGGTCGAAGAGCACGTTGGTGGCATCCAAGCCCTCTTGGGGATAACACTGGGAGAAGTCCAGGCCACGCGCTCCGCGTATCTGAATGGAAGGCAGGAGCGCCATGGTACGCCTCAGAAGCTCGCGCTCATGCTGATTATAGCGGCCGTGAGCGGCACGTCCGCCCTCCAGAGCCTGGAAAAGAGTGAGGTCGCCCAGGTCGGTCTGCAGATAGCGCAATCCGTCACGGCTGGTTGCCAACACCATAGGCACGGGCAGGCGGCGCTCTGAGAAATGCTGTGCCAGATAGCAGAAAGCATGGTTCTCGTCACGACTTGTACCCACGACACCCACCACGGTGTTGCCCGACTGGTCACGCAGACGGTAATACTTGCGGTTGCTTCCCGAACCGGAAAGAGGCTTGCACGACACTGCGTCGCACCCCGCATAGTCCCTATATAATTGAAGCAGTTGTTCCATTCTTATATTGTTTCTGTTTGAATACTGTCATTCATATTGCCACGGAAAGGGCACAAGCGCTCTCCTGACCTACACCCTACGGCGCCAGATGGCTGTCACACGGCGGCGCACAGCCACCACATTGAGCACGCCCACCACCAGCAAGAGCACTGCACCTGCCACCAGGGTGCGTCCCATGCCTGCGTCCTCCATAGTGGGGAACATGAGCCAGAGCCGCTCCATATAGGCATGACGAAGCAGCGCAAGCAGGAGCAGTGCAATGAGAAGCACAGCCACGTTGATGGCAAGGGTGAGATATTGGTATGGACGGGCCACAGCAGAGGGGCTGTAGCCGATGAGCATGAGGTTGCGCAACTTCTCGGTGTTCTTCTGCACAAGCAGATAGACACTAAGCATGAGGATATAGAGCGAGAGGACACAGATGAGCAATCCCACTCCCATGACCACCGCAGCCGCCACCTTGAGGAAATACGTAGCGCGTCCGCTCTCCAGTTTGTCGTCTTCGAGCTCGTAGCCATGCTGCTCCATATAGGAGACGATGGCATCGTCGGCAGGATTGCCCACTTCTACGATAAGTCTTGTAGGCTTATTGTCGCTATTGGGGGCAAAGCGCTCGTTGCTCCAACGAATGAAGTCCTGGGGCACAAGGATTGTGTTGAGGCGCGAACTGAAACCCACTACACGGGCTGGGTATTGCTCTCTCAAGCCATTGCCCGAAAGCGTGACCTGCAGGTCAATCATGCCTGCGACACCCTCTGAAATCTTAGGCAATTGCTGACTCTGCGCGAAGCCGAAGTTGTAGATAGCCAGATAAGAGCGCGGCAGAACAATAGGCACCTGAGGATGCGCCGCGTCAAACGACCACTTGCTCAGGTGTGCATCTACATACTGATCAGGCACGCTCTCGAAGAACATGTCCGTTCCGAAGCTGGCCACACCGCTGATGCCCATGCGGCACTGCACGGTGTAAAGGCTGGCGGTAAAGGCTCCCACCGAGCGGCAAAAAGGCTGCCGGCGGATGTCATCCATCTCCTGCGCAGTGAAGGACTGCCCTTCACCACTGCCCAGAGCAGCAACTGCCGACACATGCTTGCTTACGATCAGGTAATCGGACTTGAGTACGCCGTCCTGTCCACTGAGCAGCGGACGCACATCCACATAGAACTGCAGCCCAAGCAAGAGGATGAGCATGCCCAACAGATTGGCGGCAAAGAAGCCTCCCAACTGCAAGGGGCTGATGTGGCGACGCAATAACTTCCAGACGAGACTCATAATCTAAAGGTTTTGGAATAGGGTAAATCCATATGCTTTCCCACGCTGGTAACCACAAGGCCTGCGCCTTGCGAACGTATCTCAGCCAGCAGCACCTGGGCCATCGCGCGGCTGTTGGCGTCATCGAGATGGCTTATGGGCTCGTCGGCAAGCAAGAAACTGAAGGGTTGCACCAGCGCACGAATCATGGCCACACGCTGCTGCTGGCCGAAACTCATGCGTCCAACCAGTTCGTTACGCTTCTCAGCTATACCAAAAGCATCAAACCACTCGTCCACCTGCCGTGCAGTACGCCAATGGGTGAGACCGTTTTTGATCTGGATGTTTTCCCATGCCGTAAGCTCTGGAAAGAGCCTGAGCTCCTGAAAGAGATGGCTCAAACCCGTGCGTCTGGCCTGCACCCACTGCCCCACCGAGAGGCTGCGGATGTCGGTATTATCAAATAGGATGCGGCCTTCATAGTCGTCGCGATAGCCTATCAGATAGCTGCACAGACTGGTCTTGCCCGTTCCGCTGGCCGCCTCAATCAGGTAGATGCCGCCCCGCTCCAGCGTGAGCGACCTCTGCCACACCTCACTGGCACTCATGTCTCTGCCGTGGAAAATCTGCGGCAGGGCATTGTCCAATGTTATCTTGTCCATTGTGTACACGATTCTTTCTCCTTTCATCACTCCGTTGTCGCAGCTTTCTCATCAGCCTTCACACGCAGCACCAACTTATCATACCGCCCGACAACACTGTCCGAATCCACTCCGTATCGTGCCAAAAACGTATGCGCTCTGGGATGCCTCAGCACTGCGGCCAAGTCGAGTTGCATATATACGAGACTCCCCACTGCGTCCTTTTTGCTGACGAAATGGCCTTCCTCCATATCCCTAACGACGCTTTTTCCGAATGTCTGGTCGGTACAAGCAGCCAGCCGATTGCCTCGCAAGCCCGCATAAAGGTAGTCACCAGACAAACCCACGCAGAAGGTACTGTCATCAAGCACCTCTACACCACCATCTGATATAGGGTAGAAATATTGTGTCAATTCACCGAGGCTCTGTCTGAAATGCGTATCCTTGAAACGCGCAGCCAATGCTATCTGCGGATTTTCACTGCCGTCATTCACGACAGACAGGTTTACATCGCCTTGTATGGCCCTGATCATCTGGTCGAGGTCAAAGGTGAAGTTGAGAGCCAACAATGCCGTACGGACCACAGGATAACTACGCAACAGGGTAAGCAGCGCCTCCCCATTCACGCCCATTGTCAGTACACACGCTCCATCGGCCGACTCCGGAAGCGTGGCCGGCTCGTCCAACGGAACCAGGAAGGACTTCCCTTCCCCCACACCAGTGCCATACAAGGTGACATCAGCCGCAATCCGCTTGTCCTTGAAATCAACATCCATACCCACTGTACCCGTCTGCTCGCCATGGAACACCGCCGATGCATCAGGTACGAAGCGCACTAACAGATGCTGTACCAGCCCCACAGAGGACGAGGCGCACACGGGAGCCTTTGAATCGTCGATGTGCTGCAACAGCGGATTGTCGGACTTTCCGCTCTGCTTCATTAGGCTTACCATCTGCCCACGCATCGGCCCCATCTCCTGCTCCGAGAGCGGTCCACGCACCAGGCAACGGTCATCCGAAAAGGCCATCAACCACTGTCCGCTCTGCGCCCAACTGTAGCCACGCTGCTTCTGCACCTCGATGCCCATGCCCTGTAGATATGCCTTGAAATCCCCGGCACTGCGCAAGGGAAGGAGCACACCTGGACTGTCATGCCCATCTACAAAGGCATAGAGTGGATGGGTAAAGTCGATGCCGCTATGCTCCAACTCGCTTTGCTGTTGTTTGGCAATGGGCAAGGCAATCTTCTCCTGCAAAGTCCTTGCATCCACTCGTGCCACTGCCTGCATATCGGCAGGCAGAGAACTCACGTAACGTCCTCCTCTGAAAGAGAAAAAGCAAACCGCTGCGGCAACCACCATAGCCAGAATCACCGCACCCAGCATCCCATACTTAGCCTTCTTACTCATCGTTCCTCCTATATACCTTATATTATATATCTGCCTCGGCAGCCCAGCTGTCGGCCTGTTCGGGCAGCTGGTGTGTCAGCTGCATCAGGTGCACAGCCACCAGCGCAGCAGTCTCGGTGCGCAGACGGCTCGTGCCCAGGGTCACACTGCGCCAGCCCAGACTCTCGGCCAAACGCACCTCCTCCACGCTGAAGTCGCCCTCTGGCCCGATGAGCACAGTGGCATCCTCGTGGTCATCGAGCAAACTGAGCAGGGGCTCTCGCTTGCTCTCGGGGCCAATGTCAGCGGGATTATAGCAATGACAGATGAAGCGTCCGCCGGTCCGGGGCTCCCTCAGGAAACGCTCCAAAGGCAGCATCGGGTTGACACGCGGCATCCAGGCCTTACGGCTCTGCTTCACTGCGGAGACCACGATACGCTCCACCCTGTCGGTCTTCAGCTGATGACGCTCGCTGAACTGGCAATCTACGAACGAGAACTCATCCACGCCTATCTCGGTGGCCTTCTCGCTCAACCATTCCACGCGCTCGTTCATCTTGGTAGGCGCCATGGCTATGTGCAGGTGTCCCAGCCAAGCCCGTGCCTGAGGCAACTCCTCCACCACGGCATACTGGCAGCGGTGACCCGTCTGTCCCGTAATCTCAGCACGCAGGAAAAGCCCTGCCCCATCCATCAGATAAAGCTCGTCGCCCATGCCCAGACGCAGCACGCGCAAGGCATGCCGCGCCTCATCTGGTGGCAACTCGGTGCTGTGAAGCGCATCGGGCACATAGAAATACCTTACTTCCTTCATCTGTCTGTCATCTCATTTCACGGGCTTCACCGCCTCGGGCTCATGCTTGTAACGGAACATGATGGCAAATGCTACGGCCACCACGAGCGCATAACCTGCAAAGATATACCAGCAGGTGTTCCATCCCTGCCACACTGCCATGGGGTCGGCATTCGCGCCCAGCGAGTTCACATATCGGTCTATCACCATTTGTGCAGAGAGCGTGCCGATGGAAGCTCCCAGGCCGTTGGTCATCATCATAAACAGTCCCTGGGCCGAGTTACGGATGTCCAGGCTCGTCTCCTTATCGACGAAGAGCGAACCGCTTATGTTAAAGAAGTCGAAGGCAACGCCATAGACTATCATGCTGAGCACGAACCACACCACACCGCTGCCTGGGTCTCCGACTGCGAAGAACAGGTAGCGCAGCACCCACGCCAGCATGGCCAGCAGCATCACACGCTTTATGCCGAAACGCTTAAGGAAGAAGGGGATGAGCAGGATGCAGAGTGTCTCGCTCATCTGGCTCAACGAGATGAGGATGTTGGCATGCTGCACACCGAAGGTATCCTTGAAGGCATCGATGTTCTGAAACGATGTGATGAAGGGGTTGGCAAAGCCATTGGTAATCTGCAGGCACACGCCCAGGAACATGGAGAAGATGAAGAAGAGCGCCATGCGATAGTTGCGGAACAGCGCAAACGCCTTCAGTCCCAGCGCATCAGACAGACTCTTGCGCGAGCCAGTGCTCACGGGGCAATGGGGCATGGTAATGGCATAGGCAGCCATGACGATGCTCAACAATCCACTCCAGCCGAACTGCAGAGGTGTGGATTGCATTCCTCCGAGATCGACAATCCACATGCTGATGATGAAGCCCACGGTGCCAAACACGCGGATGGGCGGAAAAGCCTTCACCGTATCAAGCCCAGCCTGGTCAAGGGCACTATAGGCCACACTGTTGGAGAGGGCTATAGTGGGCATGAAGAATGCCACACTGAGGGTGTAGAGGGTGAAGAGAGGGGCAAACTGCACCGCATCTCCTGCCTGATAGCCATATACACTCGCGGCCAGCATGAATATGCCAGCCAGCAGATGACTGAGTGAGAGCAGGCGTTGAGCCTCCATCCATCGGTCGGCCACAATGCCCATCAGTGCCGGCATAAACAGCGACACAAATCCCTGCACACTATAGAACCAGCCAATCTGGCCTGCCATGCCCACGCGGGCCAGGTAAGTCCCCATGCTGGTGAGATAGGCTCCCCACACAGCGAACTCCATAAAGTTCAGGACTGTCAACTTTACTTTAGCATTCATCTTTTACTCTTTAATTGTCAGTTTGCCTTTAAGTATTTGTCTATTCAATTCACTTCTCTGCCTTATTCTACATAGAGCACGAGCCCCTTGAGGTACTCGCCCTCGGGATGATAGATGCTCACGGGATGGTCGGCAGGCTGATGCAGCTGGTGCAGGATGCGCACCTGGCGATGTGCCAGGGTGGCAGCGGTAAACACGGCAGTGCGGAACTGCTCCTTGCTCACTGCCTGCGAACAACTGAAGGTAAACAGTATGCCGCCCGGTGCAATCTTCTCCATTGCCCTGGCGTTGAGTTTTGTATATCCGCGCAGCGCATTCTTCACTGCATCGCGATGCTTGGCAAATGCCGGAGGGTCAAGCACCACCAGGTCATAGGGAACGGTCATGTCGTCGAGGAAGCGGAAAGCATCCTCGGCAAAAGCCTCATGACGGGGTTCGGCAGGGAAGTTGAGCTCCACATTGGCACGCACCAGCTCCACAGCCTTGCTGCTGCTATCTACCGAGTGCACCAGTTTGGCACCGCCACGCAGGGCATATACACTGAAGCCGCCAGTGTAGCAGAACATATTGAGCACGCTGCGTCCATGGGAGTAGCGCTCAAGCAAGCTGCGGTTCTCACGCTGGTCAACGAAGAAACCTGTCTTCTGTCCCTTGAGCCAGTCAATGTGAAAGCGCAACCCGTTCTCCACGGCAACATCGGTATGGCTCTCGCCCAGCAGGAAGCCGTTACCGCCATCGATGGCAGCCTTGATGGGCAGTGTGGTCTCGCTCTTATAGTAGATAGAGTCCAGGCGCTCGCCCATCACCTGCTTCAGGGCAACGGCTATCTGCTCACGGCTGACGTGCATGCCCACGCTGTGCGCCTGCATGACAGCGGTCTTGCCATACACATCTATCACCAGTCCGGGCAGCAGGTCGCCCTCGCCATGCACCAGTCGGTAGGTATCGCCTGCCTCACTGTCGGCCAATCCGATGGCCTGGCGCACCCCAAGAGCCTCGCCCAGACGTTTCTGCCAGAAGGCATCGTCGATAGGTTCCTGCTCAAAGGTGAGCACCCTCACGGCAATGCTTCCCACCTGCCAGTGTCCCTGGCAGAGGAAATTATGCTGGTTGTCAAGCACAGTCACCACATCGCCTTCCTCGGGGTTGCCCTCCAGATTCATCACCGCACCCGAGAAGATCCAGGGGTGAAATCTCTTGAGGCTCTCTTCCTTGCCTCGTCGCAATATTACGTTCTTACTCATCCGTCTTTTCTGTTTTACGTTTTCTTGTGGTCTTGCGCGGCTTTGGCTCGGCTACGGCCGCCTGCTGGGCTGTGTCCTTGGCCTTTCTGGTGCGCGCAGGGCTCTCCTTGCTTGCGGCCTTGCGGGTACGCTTAGGCTTGACCGGCTGCACGGCATCGGGGGCCGTGTGGTCCTCTGGCAGACTGATGACCATGGGCTTGGGTGCTTCGGTCACGGGGGTAACCTGAATGAGGTAGCCCTCCTGGCGCATGCGCACCATCTCCTCGTAGAGCTGGATGCAGGCCCACGCATCGGTGGCGGCATACTGCTTCTGTGCGTCGGTCAGGCGGTCGGCTTCCCAATTGCTCAGCCGTTGGGTCTTGCTGATACGCTTGCCCATGAGGTTGGCATAGAGTTTCTGCAGACTCAGGTCGTGCAGTCCCATATCCTTGGCTATCTGCTGTATCTCGATGAAGGTGCCTGGGTGAAACTCACCTCTGCGCCTCAGTCCGCACAGGTCATCGTGCCATGAGAGTCCTATCTTAAGCGTTTCGCCCTCGTCGGAGAGCAATTGCCTGATGCAGTCGGGCAGCCCCAACACATTGAGGCGGAACAGGAAACACACGTCCTTGCTGCTCACCTGCAGAAGCGCCACCAGCGAGGTGTGCCCACGCTGAAACTGTGGCTTGGTCTCCGTATCGAAGCCCAGGATGGGCTGCGACAGCAGGTATTTCACCGCCCGCTCTGCCTCATAGAGGCTCTGAACCACTTCGATGCGTCCCTGAAACAGGGCGCGTTCAAGGCCGTTGATAGCCTCTTTGTCATACTTATCAAATATCGTCTTCATTCCTTTCCTTGTCCAATGCGTACTTCAGGCGGTGGAGCCGTCGCAAGGTGTCCACCAGATTTTGCCCCCAATAGAGTTCAAAACTGTCGCGCACAGCCCACAGGGCATCCTGCATGCACTGTTCGAGCCTCTGCTGATACACCCACACGAAGTTGCGCAGCGGCTGATACACATCGGCCAACTTCTCGCTCAGGCTCACCCACTGGCACTCGTCGCGCCCGCTGGCCTCGTCCAGCACCAGGTCCTCATACTCGTCCCAGTCATCGAGGAGCGCCCGCGCGTTCCCTCTCACGTATTCATAGTCGGCCTCTGTCACCTGATCATCGGGCAGAAACTGGCCCATGGTCTCCATGGCAGGCAGCACCTGTGCGTTCCAGTAGAGCACAGGCAGGATGCGCAAGAGGCTGTCGAGCAACTCTTCGCGGCTCTGCTTCTGGCACTGCTCCAGCATGCCACAGTACTGGGTGGCCACCGTCAGGAACTCCATGACGGGCCTCGAATACACTGGATTTACGCTATCTTTTCCCATTCGGCATTGTTTACTATTGTTCACAATCTTGCAAAATTATAAAATTTCTGCGTTTTTACAGCAAAAGGGGCAGCAAAAGAGTCGTTCAAGAGGCAAGAACATGTGCCAGCGCAGCAAAATGACGGACGAAACGCACCACTTATACATTATATATATTACACGCGTGCGAATTTTCTCTATCCAATAGAACGGACAAGCACAGCCTGCCGAAGCCCGCCGCGCGGCAAACTGCCCAAGTGTGCCAACCCCACCCTTCATTTATGCCCACTATACCACCCGACCCATATCATGCAGGTACGGACAAGTACAAAATAGGGTAAATTTTTCGCCCCAAAACATTTCGGTTTCGACACAATTGCCTAACTTTGTAGGAAGTTAAGTGTTAAACCAGACCAAAGAGCTTTATGAAAAGACAACTGACGCTATCCGTCATGATGCTCGCATGCCTGTCCATGTGGGCCGACCCTGTGGGTCGTGAGGCTGCGAGGGAGACTGCCAGACTGTTCCTGCAGGACAAGGGAGTGGAGATGAAGACACAGGCTCCCGCCCACCGAGCCCCCAGAAAGGGCAAGACAGAGAGGGACAACTCCTACTACTACGTGTTCAACGCGGGTGACGGACAGGGCTACGTGATAGTGTCCGGCGACGACCGCACCGAGGAGGTGCTCGGTTATGTGGAGCACGGAACATACAGCGAGGATGCACTACCCGCACACATGAAGGCATGGCTGCAGGGTTATGCCGACCAGATACAGTTCCTTGATGACCATGGCATCAAGGGAAGCACACCCAAGCAGAGGGCTGCAGCGCGCCGACGACTGAAGAGCACAAGGCACGCAGTGCCCTCCCTGATGACTACCACCTGGAACCAGGGCGAGCCCTACAACTCTAAGTGCCCCGACTATTACAAGAGCAACGGCGAAGCCGCCAGGCCGGCCTCGGGGTGCGTGGCCACCGCATTGGCCCAGGTGATGAACTTCTACAAGCATCCCACACGCATCAGAAAAGCCATCCCGTCCATTACCAACACCTACACACTGGACAACGGCACCAAGAAGACCGTGACCACCAAGCCCATCCGCATTGGTACGAAGATAGACTGGGCCAATATGGTGGACAACTATACCGGCAACGAGACTCAGGAACAAAAGGATGCCGTGGGCAACCTGATGTACTACATAGGCCAGGCTGTGGGCATGGGCTACGGCTCGTCATCGGGTGCGGGCTTCGGTTCAAACATCTCCAAAGCCTTCATCAACTACTTCGGATACGACGACAGCGCCTATATAGCCTCACGCTCAGACTACAGCATCGACGGATGGTTTGACCTCATATACACCGAGATTGCTGCTGGACACCCCGTAGGATTTGCTGGCTGGAGCACCGGAGGCGGACATTCCTTCGTGCTTGACGGCTTCGACGGAGAGAATCTATTCCACCTCAATTGGGGTTGGGGCGGCGGAAGCGACGGATGGTTCCTGCTTGGCGTGCTCAACCCAGGCGACAACTCGGGCATAGGCGCCAGCACAAGCAGCGACGGATACAGCCTTGGACAGACCGCCCTGATGAACCTGCGACTGCCCGACAACATCAAGGCAGAACCCACCGCATGCCTCACCATCAACGATGTGAAGATAGAGGGCACCGTAATCAAGGGAAGCTATATCAACTGGACAGGGGAAAGCAACAATTTCAACACAGCCATCGTGTATCAGAAGCAGGACGGCACCCTGGCCCCCGTAGGCGGCAAGTACGAGTCTTTCTCGCTCAATCCGAACACTTACTATGGCAAGTCCTACGACGTGAAGGGCCTGCTGCCCCAGGGTACGTGGAAGCTCTCGCCCGCCAGCAAAGTGAGCAACGCCAAGACATGGCGCACTAAGTACAACATGCGCGACACCTATGTGGAGGCTGTCGTAGGCGAGGACGGAACCACCTCCCTGCGCATGGTGGAGCCCGATGCAAACGTCAGCATCGACGAGGTCAAGTGCATAGGCACGGGCGAAGCCGGCGCTCAGCAGGAGATACAGGTGCGCTTCACCAACCACGGAGACGAGTACGTGCGCGAACTGCGACTCTTTGCCAGCACCACCGAAGTGAAGACCGATGCCGAAAGCCGCGCCGTGGTGGCACTGAAGAAGGACGAGAGCGGAACCTACAGCTTCTATTACACACCTGCCGAAGCAGGCGAGTACAACATATGGATATGCTCTGACAGCAACGGAGAAGACGTGGTGGGACAGGGCAGAATAACCATTGCAGAGAAGGATCAGGGCGAAAAGCCCAAGCTCCAGGCTTCCTCCTTCACCATCAGGAACTCGGTGAGCGGCACCGTGTATGGCCGTAGGCTGAGCGGCACACTGGCTGTACGCAACAATGGCAGCAAGCCATTTGCTGGAAAGATAGTGCTTCAGCTATGGAGGCAGCCCAAAGGCTCAAACACCGCATGGACCTCCTCGTCCTCAAGCGTAGCCCTGGAGATAGAGCCTGCACGCACCTGCACGGCCCCCTTCGACTTCACCGGACTGGAGTACGGAACCACCTATCGCATACAGGTGAAGGTGTATGACAAGGAGATAGAGAAGGGTGGACTGTGGGAACATGGCTGGGAGTGCAAGGAAGGCATCCTCACGTGGAAGGACAACGGCACGCTGGGAGCACTGGCCTCAAAGCCATCGATACTGACAAGCTCCAACCTGTGCGCTCTGCAGGTGGACAATACCACCATCAGGCGAATAGGCCCCAACAGGAACCCCAATACCATCTACGCCGTCACCGAAGGAACTGCCGTGCCCACCGGACTGAGTGAGCGCAACCTGGTGATTGCTGATTCGGCACAGAGCATAAACTTCTGCAGCGGCTATGCCTACTATGTGCCCAGCACCTTCACAGCGCGCAAGGCCTGCTTCACACACACCTTCCCCAAGGAGGGCAACGGCAAGGGCTGGCAGACCATCACCCTACCCTTTGCCGTGGATTCGGTGTCGGTAGCAGGCAGAGGCATGCAGCTCAACGATGAGTTCAACCATTGCTGGATATATGAATTCGCTTGGACCGAGGACGACGGCACACCGGTGTTCACCCCCGCACAGCAACTGTGTGCCAACACACCCTACCTCATCGCTGCCGACAGCTGCCTCAACGGCCAGAGCATCGAGTTCCATGCCACCGATGTATCCATCTTTTCCACAGCCACATGCAAGTCGGTAGTGAGCAGCCAGGACTACAGTTTCATGGGCACGACACTCTGCGAGAGCAAGAAGGGCGTGTATGCACTCAATACCGACGGCACTGCGCTTGAATTCTCCGACAATGCCGTGACCACCACACCCACGGGCGCCTACTTCACCACACGGCTCGGCGAAGGCACACGCCTCCCTGCCATCCTTCTGCCCAAGGTGCCCACCTCACTCGACACCGCCGTGAAGGGCGTCAAGGCAGACGGCAGCAACGACAACGAGGACGTATATACCACCACCGGCCAGCGCGTGGGCACAGCAGCCATGCTGCGCAGCGGCCAGCTCGCACCAGGTATATATATAAGGAAGGGACGCACCATCCTGGTAAAGTAACCGCCGCTCATCATGGAAGGCCGGGCCGCAGATGCAGGCCCGCCAAGCCCGTACAACGGCAAGACACAATAGAGCAGCAGACCCTCTGCAGAGGTTTCTCCCCACCCTCCTGACAGCATCAGGCAGGAGCGGGGGAAGCCTGCAGAGGGTCTGCCATCGTATAGGGCGAGCCGCCCCTGCGCCCCGCCTGCCCGCATCCACCTTTCCATGGCGAAAAACGCAGCGTGCTGCATGAGCCCACACAGCACGCTACGATGCCCGATGCACCGCACTCCGTTGGCCATCGCACCGCACTCCATTCCCTCAGCCAGGACAGCCCTGCTTTTGCACCACCGTATTTCCCCATCTGGAACTCCGCATCCCTGGTTGCATCATAAGCCCGCCCGATATGCAGAAAAAGCCTCAGAGCGAAACCGGAAACCACCCCACTCCACCCGCTCCAGCCCGTTCCACACCATCAAATCCCAAATTCCTGATTGCCACAAAGCCCATTCTCCAATTCAAAATTCTCTGTTCAAATTTCCCATCCAGTGCATTTCTTAATTCCTAAATCCTAATTCCTAATTCCCACAAAGGCTTTTTTTGCGCTCCATTCCACACGCTGTTTTATAAAAAGTTGTACCTTTGTCCAACTTATACACAAACGAGGGCATACAGAGCCGGCGCTCCGCACTGAAAACCCCATGCAGGAGAACGGCCCAACGCTCTACAAAGAAGAACAAAGAGAAGCAAGAAGAATGGCGAATTACATTTCAGAGAACGCACGTAAGGTGACCACCACGATGCTTACAGAAATGAAGAAGCAAGGCCAGCGCATCAGCATGCTGACCGCATACGATTACACTATGGGAGGCCTGGTAGATCGCGCAGGCATCGACATGATACTGATAGGCGACAGCGCGAGCAACGTGATGGCAGGCAACGAGACCACTCTGCCCATCACCCTCGACCAGATGATTTACCACGCGAGAAGCGTTGCCAGAGCCGCCAAGCATGCACTGGTAGTGTGCGACATGCCCTTCGGCACCTATCAGGTGTGCACCGAGGACGCCCTACGCGCCGCAGTGCGCATCATGGCAGAGAGCGGCGTGGATGCCGTGAAACTGGAGGGCGGAGAGCCGGTGATAAAGACGGTGAAGGCACTGGTACAGGCTGGCATACCCGTGTGCGGCCACCTGGGGCTCACCCCGCAGAGCGTGCACGTATTCGGAGGATTCGGCCTCCGCGCCAAGGAGGACGCCGAGGCACAGCAGCTCATCAAGGATGCCAAGGCGCTGCAAGAGGCAGGCTGCTTTGCCATCGTGCTGGAGAAGATTCCCGCCAAGCTCACCGAGCAGGTGTGCGCAGAGCTCACCATCCCCGTCATCGGCATCGGAGCAGGTACGGCCGACGGCCAAGTACTGGTGCTGCAAGACATGTTGGGCATGAATGACGGCTTCCACCCCAAGTTCCTGCGCCAGTATGCCAACATCGGACAACAGATATCCGAAGCCGTTGCACACTACGCCGACGACGTGCGCCAGGGCAATTTCCCATCTGAGAAAGAAAGTTACTAAACAAAGCAAAATACAATAACCCAAGTACCCAAAAGGAAAGACAAAGATACATCATGAAGAAGAATTTCACCGAGCGAAATGGTCTGAACCTCCCTGAGGTAGGCCGACAGATGCTGAAGGAATGGGAGGAGGAGGACCTCTTCCACAAAAGCATAGAGGAGAGAGAGGGCTGCCCGCAGTTTGTCTTCTTCGAAGGACCACCATCGGCAAACGGCCACCCTGGCATCCACCACGTGCTGGCACGAAGCCTGAAGGATACTTTCTGCCGTTACCAGACGATGAACGGCAAGCAGGTCTATCGCAAAGCCGGATGGGACACACACGGTTTGCCCGTGGAACTCGGCGTGGAGAAAGAGCTGGGCATCACCAAAGAGGATATAGGCCACAGCATAAGCATCGAGGACTACAACAGGCGTTGCCGACAGAACGTAATGAAATACACGGGTGAGTGGACCGACCTGAGTGAGCGCATGGGCTACTGGGTGGATATGGAGCATCCCTACATCACCTATGACAACAAGTACATTGAGACGCTGTGGTGGCTGCTTAAGCAACTTTATCAGAAGGATATGCTCTACAAGGGCTACACCATTCAGCCCTACAGCCCGGCAGCAGGCACAGGCCTGTCGAGCCACGAGCTCAACCAGCCCGGATGCTACCGCGACGTGAAGGACACCACGGTGACAGCACAGTTCAAGGTGACTGACCAGGTGCCTTTCGACGCAATGGGACAGACGGTATATGCGCTGGCATGGACCACCACACCCTGGACATTGCCCTCAAATACAGCGCTCTGCGTGGGCCCGAAGATAGAATACGTGGCAGTAAAAGGCCAGAACCCATACAGCAACGAGGAGGCTATCTACATTCTGGCAGAGGCCCGGCTGGCTGCTCATTTCCCCGCCACCAAGAATGAGGACGGCACAGAGACAGCTCCCGAAATCCTGTGGCGCGGCATGGGAACAGACCTCGTGGGTCTGCACTACCAGCAGCTGATGCCCTGGGTGAAGCCCTGCGACCTGGTGGACGACCAGGTGGTGGACCGCACGGCAGAGGCTTTCCGCATCATCCCCGGCGACTATGTGACCACCGAGGACGGTACCGGCATTGTGCACATCGCGCCTACCTTTGGTGCCGATGACGCCAAGGTGGCACGTGATGCAGGCATTCCCAGCCTCTTCGTAATAGACAAGGCAGGCGACACCAGACCCATGGTGGACTTCCAGGGACGCTACTTCGTGCGTGAGAACATGCGTCCCGACTTTGTGGAGAAGTGCGTTTGCGAGGCCTACTGGAAGCATAGCGGCGACTATGTGAAGAACGCTTACGACCCCAAATACAACAAGGACGGCAAGTACGACGAGAAGGCTGCGGCCAAGGACATGGACCTCAACGTGGTGCTGGTCATCGAGATGAAGGAGCAGGGCACGGCCTTCCGCATCGAGAAGCATGTGCACAACTACCCCCACTGCTGGCGCACCGACAAGCCCATCCTGTACTACCCTCTCGACAGTTGGTTTATCCGTGCATCAAAGGCCAGAGAGCGCATGATGGAACTGAACGACACCATCCACTGGAAGCCCGAGAGCACTGGCACAGGCCGCTTCGGCAAATGGCTCGAGAACCTCAACGACTGGAACCTCTCGAGAAGCCGCTATTGGGGCACTCCGCTGCCCATCTGGCGCAATCGTGACACCCGTGAGGAATTGTGCATTGGTTCGCTGGAGGAACTCTACCAGGAGATAGAGAAGAGCGTGGCAGCAGGCATCATGGCATCCAATCCGCTCAAGGACAAAGGCTTTGTACCCGGCGACATGAGCCAGGAGAACTATGACCGCATCGACCTGCACCGCCCCATGGTGGATGACATCGTGCTGGTAGGTGCCAGCGGAAGCAAGTTGACCAGAGAAACTGACCTGATAGACGTGTGGTTCGACAGCGGTGCCATGCCCTATGCACAGGTGCACTACCCCTTCGAACACCGCGAGGCCATCGACCAGCACAAGGCTTTCCCTGCCGACTTTATAGCCGAGGGCGTTGACCAGACACGCGGATGGTTCTACACCCTGCATGCTCTGAGCACAATGATATTCGACAGCGTGGCTTACCGCACCGTGATAAGCAACGGCCTGGTATTGGATAAGAACGGCATGAAGATGTCCAAGCGTCTGGGCAACGCCGTAGATCCCTTTGGCGCCATAGAGCAATACGGAGCCGACCCTCTGCGCTGGTATATGATTACCAACAGCGCGCCCTGGGACAACCTGAAGTTTGATGTGGAGGGCGTAAAGGAGGTCACACGCACTTTCTTCGGCAAGCTTGCACAGACCTATAGCTTCCTGGCTATGTATGCCAACGTGGATGGATGGCACTTTGAGGAGGATGAGATACCCGTAAATGAGCGTCCCGAGATGGACCGCTGGCTGCTCTCCTGCCTCAACTCACTCATCAAGGACGTGAAGCAATGCTATGAAGACTATGAGCCCACCAAGGCAGGACGCCTCATCCAGGCATTTACCGTAGATCAGGTGAGCAATTGGTTTGTGCGCCTGAGCAAGAAGCGCTTCTGGGGCAATGCCATGAGCACCGACAAGTTGAGCGCCTACCAGACCCTCTACACCTGCTTGGAGACCATCGCCAAGCTGATGTCGCCCATCGCCCCATTCTATGCCGACCGTCTGTGGAGAGACCTCACAAGTGCCACCGAGCGCGGCAACAAGGAACAGAAGGAGAGTGTACACCTGTGCGCATTCCCCCAGGCCGATGACTCCATCATCGATGCCGAGCAGGAGGAGCGCATGAGACTGGCCCAGCAACTGACCTCCATGATACTGAGCTTGCGTAAGAAGGAGCAGATCGTAGTGAAGCAACCGCTGCAGAAGGTGGCTATCCCTGCCACCGATGCGCAGCAGAGAGAGAGGCTCGAAGCAATGAAGCAGCTCATCCTGGACGAAGTGAACGTCAAGGAGATGGAGTTTGTGGAGGCCGAAGGCGTGCTGGTAAAGCAGGTGAAGTGCAACTTCAGAGTCATGGGAAAGAAGTTCGGCGCACTGATGAAGAACGTGAATGCCGCTGTACAGGCCATGACACAGCAGCAGATAAGCCAGCTGGAGCACGATGGCAGCATCCTCCTCACACTGGCCAGCGGCGATACAGCCAACGTAGAACTGGCCGACGTGGAGATCTTCAGCCAAGATATTCCCGGATGGAGCGTGGCCAACGAGGGCACTCTGACCGTTGCACTCGACCTGGAAATCAGCGAGGACCTGCGCCTGGAGGGCGTTGCACGCGAACTGGTACGCAGCATCCAGAGCCTGCGCAAGGAGAGCGGATTCGAGATCACCGACCGCATACACGTCACCATACCTGCATCCGACGACAATGCACGCTGCCTGGAGCAGTTCAAGCAGTACATCGCACAGCAAGTTCTGGCCGACAGCATCTGCGCCCAGGGCACTGAGCTCAAGGTGAGCAAGGTGTAAACGAGGTACAGTACAAAGGGCTGCACGTGAGAGCGCTATGAATTGTGCCAAACGCCACAGATGTTCGTATTAAACAACACAAAGGGTTGTTTTAAACAGCACTGACGTTCGTACATAACAGTATTGTGGCTTGTATCAAACAGCACAAAGGATTGTATTAAGTGAAACAACGCAAACATAAAGCTTATGGAAGAGAAACTGAGATATTCCGATGAGGAGCTCGAGGAGTTCAGAAAGATAATCCAGGACAAACTCCAGGTAGCAAGACATGACTACGATGTTCTGCTTGACCAGTTGAGCAACCGCAACAACAATGGCATAGACGACACTATGCCCACCTACCACGTGCTGGAGGAAGGGAGCGAGACACAGAGTAAGGAGGCCCTGATAAGCATGGCCGCCCGCTCGCAGAAGTTCATCCAAGGTCTGGAGGCAGCCCTTGTACGCATCAACAATAAGACGTACGGCATCTGCCGCGAGACAGGAAAACTCATCCCCAAGGAGCGTCTGCGCGCCGTGCCACACGCTACCCTCTCCATTGAGGCCAAGAATGCCAGGGACAAGAAGCGCCGTTGAACGACGGCTGCACCCTGGTGACACGACCCGTGCACGCGCGCACGCATTATATATATAAGGTATAGCAGACCCAACACAAAGAAGATGACAAGAAAAGGTAAACAGGTCACAGCGGCAACTCTGTTGTCTTTGCTCATCCTGATGGCCGACCAGATTATCAAGATTGCAGTGAAGACGCACATGTACATGCACCAGAGCATACACGTGACAGACTGGTTTCAGATACTCTTCACCGAGAACCGAGGCATGGCTTTCGGCGCTGAGATATTTAACAAGTACTTCCTTACCTCGTTTCGCATTGTAGCGGTGGCTGTACTTATCTACGTCATCATGCGCAACATACGCAAGGGGGTGACATGGGGCATGCTGCTCTGTCTGGTGCTGATAACCGCTGGAGCAGCCGGCAATATCATTGATTGCCTGTTCTACGGCATGGTGTTCAACAACCCGCCTGCGCCTGTGGTGGCTGAGTTTGTGCCCTGGGGCACTGGTTACGACGGACTGATGATGGGCCGCGTAGTTGATATGTTCTACTTTCCCTTAGTGGAATGGGACTGGCCAGACTGGCTTCCTGTGGCCGGCGGAAGACACTTCATCTTCTTCAGCCCCATATTCAATCTGGCCGATGCATGCATTTCCTGCGGCGTGATAGCTCTGCTGATATTCTACCGAAGAGTGTTCCAGTCATGAGGAAGGCGTTTGCCCACATACCGCGCACCACGCTTCTGGCCGGCATCATGCTCATGGCGCTTGCTTCGTGCAAGCCCAAGAGGCCCGCAGGAGTGCTGTCGCCCAGCCAGATGGAAAACCTGCTGGTGGATTACCACCTGGCCCAGGGAATGGCTGAAGCCGAGAGCAACGGACGAAACACCGACGAGCTACGCTACATCTACATACATGCGGCGCTCAAGAAACACCATATCGACGAAGCGGTCTTCGACTCGTCGATGGTCTATTACAGCGGTAACTCCGAACTCTTGGCGCCCATCTGTGCCCGAGTATGCGCCAGGATAGAGGCCATGGCAGGCGGTATGGGCTCCAGCGAGAGCGGCAGCAGCAGGCAAGGCAAATATGCTCACCTGACCGCACAGGGCGATACGGCCAACGTATGGACGGGTCTGCAGCATGCCACATTGATGCCCGATGTACTGCACAACCTGCTTGTGCTCACATGGCGAGCCGACTCTACAACACGTACCGGTGACTCGTTCATCTGGCATTGCTACACTCAGAAGGTGGCCCAAAGCAACCTTTCGGACGCTTTCGCCCAAATGATATTGCGATTTGAGAACGACACCGTGGTCAACACCACAGTACACATCTATGGTGACAGGGAGACGGAACTCTACTGGAGGCCCACTGCCCCTCTCGACACAATGAAGCTCAAGTCTGTCACAGCCATGCTCTTCATGTCGCCCCAACAGCCGCCCAGAGGCAACGAGCGCAGCAAGAACACAGCCGAAGCACTCTTGATAAGGGACATCGCTCTGGTGCGCATGCACAAGAAGGTGGAAGAGTCCTCCATGGCAGAGGACACCATCAGACAGCATGCCGATACGCTTGCCGTTGAGGACACCATCGTTTCCTCCCAGGAAGCCAAGGCGGAGCAACCAGACAACGACATGCGCAAGCATAGGCTGTCGCCTGCCGAACTGCGCGAGGCACAGCCTCATGAGTCCACCACAAACGTAAAGAAGGAGCTGCCAGCGCCTACCCACATCTCAAGACGCAACTTGCAACCCGCACGCAGCGTGAAGAAATAAACAACGTATAAATAAGGAGGGACAAAGCCAATGCACTGCGAAGCCTACCACAGGATGCTAACGTCGGACATGCAACACATCGAAGGCCCCATCTCGGTGCGCTGCGACATGCAGGGCAATGTCACAGAGTGGCACAGATTGAAGCAAGAGGAGCCTTTTACTGCATGGAAGGGCGGAACCCTCAGGGTACTCCACACCCTTGAGGAGATGCTTGCTCTGCAGAAAGGATAAAGCATAACAGGACAATAGAACACATTCATAAAAAGGAACAATATGGAAAAGATTATCATCACAGTAGTGGGCAAAGACACCACCGGCATCATTGCACGAGTATGTACATACTTAGCAGAAAGCAAGATAAACATCCTCGACATCAGTCAGACCATCGTTCAGGGCTACTTCAACATGATGATGATAGCCGACACGGCTGCATGCACAAAGGACTTTGCCACAGTGGCCAGCGTGCTGGAGCATGTGGGCCAGGAGCTCGGAGTACAGATCAAGTGCCAGAAGGAAGCCATCTTCGAGAAGATGCACCGCATCTGAGAGAACAGCCAACCACACTTTCCTTTCTAACGAAACACACTAAAAGATGATTAGCATTAACGAGGTTCTCGAAACCAACAAGATGGTGGAAGAGGAGACACTGGACGTCCGCACCATCACCATGGGAATCAACTTGCTGGAGTGCGCCGACAAGGATCTGGACGCATGCTGCCGCAAGATATATGACAAGATAACTACCCTGGCCAAGGATCTGGTTTCCACAGGCGAAGACATCAGCCGCGAGATAGGTATCCCTATCGTCAACAAGCGTGTGTCCATCACACCCATCAGCCTGGTGGGAGGCGCCTGCTGCCACAAGCCAGAGGACTACGTGCGCATCGCACAGACACTGGATGCTGCTGCCAAAGAGGTTGGCGTCAACTTCCTGGGCGGCTACAGCGCTATAGTAAGCAAGGGCATGACACGTTCTGACGAGCTGCTCATACGCTCCATACCGCAGGCCATGGCCACCACAGAGCGCATCTGCAGCAGTGTGAACGTGGGTAGCACCAAGACAGGAATCAACATGGATGCCGTGAGACTGATGGGTGAAGTGATCCTGGAGACCGCCGAGGCCACCAAGGAAAACGACTCGCTGGGCTGCGGCAAGCTGGTGGTTCTGTGCAACGCACCCGATGACAACCCCTTCATGGCAGGTGCCTTCCACGGAGTGAGTGAGGCAGATGCCATCATCAATGTGGGTGTAAGCGGCCCCGGAGTGGTTCACCACGTGCTCAAGGGCATACGTGGCGAGAGCTTCGAGGTACTGTGCGAAACCATCAAGAAGACAGCGTTCAAGATTACGCGAGTGGGTCAGTATGTGGCACAAGAGGCTTCACGACGCCTGGGCATCCCCTTTGGCATCATCGACCTGAGCCTTGCTCCCACCCCCGCAATAGGCGACTCTGTGGCCGACATCCTGTGTGAGATAGGACTGGAGCACGCCGGCGCACCCGGCACAACCGCTGCTCTGGCTCTGCTCAACGACCAGGTGAAGAAGGGCGGCGTGATGGCCAGCAGCTATGTGGGCGGTCTGAGCGGTGCCTTTATCCCTGTCAGTGAGGACCAAGGCATGATAGATGCCGTGCAGGCAGGCGCTCTCACGCTGGAGAAACTGGAGGCCATGACCTGTGTATGCTCCGTGGGTCTCGACATGATAGCCATTCCCGGCGACACCCCAGCCACCACCATCAGCGGTATCATTGCTGATGAAGCTGCCATTGGTATGGTCAACCAGAAGACTACAGCCGTGCGCATCATCCCAGTCATCGGCAAGGGTGTGGGCGAGACAGTGGAGTTCGGCGGTCTGCTCGGCTACGCGCCCATCATGCCGGTAAACGGTTTCAGCTGCGCTGCATTCGTCAACCGCACCGGACGCATCCCAGCTCCCATCCATTCCTTCAAGAATTGACGGGAGTGCGAACCTGCATTCAAGCATTGAACCAAAACCAAATAAGACAATGAGAAAAGTACTGACCATCGTCCTCGCAAGCCTTCTGCTGGCAGCCGCACCTGCATGCGCCAAAGGCAAGAAGCGCAGTGGAAACCCCATCTTCCCCGGCATGTATGCCGATCCAGAGGTGGCCGTCATGGGAGGCAAGTACTGGGTATTCCCCACCTACAGCGCCCCCTTCGACGAGCAGCTCTACTTTGACGCCTTCTCCAGCACCGACCTTGTGAACTGGACCAAGCATGAAAGGGTGCTCGAACAGAAGAACGTGAGCTGGCTTCGCCGCGCGCTGTGGGCTCCGGCCATCATTGAGGCGAACAACAAATTCTACCTCTTCTTCGGTGCCAATGACGTGCACCAGGGCGAGGTGGGCGGTATCGGCGTAGCCGTAGCCGACAAGCCCGAGGGTCCCTATGTGGATGCCCTGGGCAAGCCACTGATTAACGACATCGTCAATGGTGCACAGCCCATTGACCAGTTCGTGTTCCGCGATGACGACGGGCAGTATTACATGTTCTACGGAGGCTGGAAGCACTGCAACATGTGCCGCCTGAGTTCCGACCTGCTCTCTATCATCCCATGGCCCGACGGGGAGCTGTTCCACGAGGTGACACCCAGTGAGAGCTATGTGGAAGGCCCCTTCATGCTGAAGCGCAACGGCAAGTACTACTTCATGTGGAGCGAAGGAGGATGGACAGGACCCGACTATTGTGTGGCTTACGCCGTGTCGGACAGCCCGTTCGGACCCTTTGAGCGCAAGGGCAAGATACTGCAGAAGGATGACAAGGTGGCGCGTGGAGCAGGACACCATTCGGTATTGCAGATTCCCGGCAAGGACGAGTATTACATTGTATATCACCGTCGCCCCATTGACCAGACCGACGGCAACTACCGCGAGACCTGCATAGACCGCCTCGTGTTCCAGCCCGACGGCACCATCGCACCCGTCAAGATGACCTTCGAGGGCGTGGAGGCACGTCCCATCAAGAAGGCTCTGCGCCAGGCCAAGAAGCACTCTGCCAAATAAGTTGGCATTTTCCACCAAATGACACAACGCGCTGCGTTGGCTGTTGCAGTGCGCTGCATCGGCTATCGCAGCGCGCTGCGTTTGGCATTGCACCGCACTGCGTATGACGGCACCACCCAATTGCCCATTCTTCCCATTGGCCTCCTACTGGAATCCTACCCCACCCGCTCATCTCCTCAATGCCGTCACAGAGCACCCCGTAGCAGCAGGCATACGAATCCGAAGCACGACTTGGAAGCGCCTGTAGCACCATGAAAACGAGAACCAAGCGCTGAGTCACACCACGTCAAGCACGAAGAAGGCAATCCCCAATCATGCCTTGCAGAAAACAGAAGCACCAAGCAAGCGCATGCCAAGTACGGAAAGGGATTCCGCGAAACGGCCCGCACCGGATGGCGAAGCGGAATCTGCAAGAGGGAGCACCATTTTCTTTTCCCTCCCGCTCTGCAGTTAGGCAGATAATGCTTACCTTTGTAATGTATGAAATCACCGCTAACCATCTACCGGGCATCGGCAGGCTCGGGCAAGACCTTCACGCTCACGGCCGAATATGTGGCGCTTCTGCTTGCCACCCCATCGGACCATGAGGCCGAACACATCCTGGCAGTAACCTTCACCAACAAGGCTACGGCCGAGATGAAAGACCGCATCCTGTCCTCACTCTACACCCTGGGCAATGACCTGGACGGCGACCAGGGTATGCTCCGCAAGGTGCAGGAATGCCTTGCCGGACAGGGCATCAGCCTGGAACCAGGCGAGCTGCGCAAGCGTGCCAAGAAGGCGCTCAGCACCATCCTGCACGATTACAGCCACTTCAGAGTGGAGACCATCGACTCCTTCTTCCAGAGTATTCTGCGCACGCTGGCCCACGAACTGGGACTGGCATCGGGCTTGCGCGTGGAGCTCAACAGCAACCAGGTGGTGGCAAGGGCTGTTGACAGCGTCATGGAGCACCTCTCCGAGCGGCCCGACGTGCGCCAGTGGGTGCTCGACTACGTGCGTGAACAAATCGAGAACAGCGACCGCTGGGACATACGCGGCAGCATGAACTCACTGGGGCGGTGCATCTATGAGGAAGAATATCAGAGCCACAAGGAACAGCAGAGAGTGACGAGCGAGGAGGAGCAGAAGCAAGCCATAAGCTTCAAACGCACGCTCAACGCCCTGAGGACCCAGACCGAAGAGAGCATCCGGCAGGAAGCCACCATTCTGCTGGAGCATATCACCGGGCAGGTCGCCGACTTCGACCGCATCAGCTATGGGCGCTCCAGCCTTGAGCCCTTCCTGCTTCAGGCCAGCAAGATGGGCACTGCCGAGGGACGGTCAATGACCTACAAGCTGCCCTCGGCGCGCATCACCGATGCCGCGGACAATCCCGAGAAACTGCTCAAAGCGGCCGACCGCAAGAAGCCCGAACTCATGGCCGAGGTCACTGAGACCGCCGGCATGCTCAGCCTATTCTGCTCCCACTATGCCCAAGCCCTGTATATCCTGGCCAGCATCAAGCTTTCGTTGCACTACCTGCCGCCCTTGCGCCTGCTGGGCACCATCGAGGAAGAGGCCACGGAGATATCTGCCGAGGCCGGCCAATTCCTGCTCAGCCGCACCGCCGCGCTGCTGAGCCGCATGGTGGAAGGCAGCGACGCACCCTTCGTACTGGAGCGCGCAGGCGTTCAGTTCCGCCACATAATGATAGATGAGTTCCAAGACACGAGCCGCCTACAGTGGAGCAACTTCCGCAGCTTGCTCCTCGAGAACATAGCCACAGGCGGTCACAGTCTGCTCGTGGGCGATGTCAAGCAGAGCATATACCGCTGGCGCGGAGGTGACTGGGAGATTCTGCACGGAGCACAGCATGATCTGAAGCATCTGGCACCGCAGCAGACCACACTGCGCGACAACTGGCGCAGCCTGCCGCAGGTGATTGACTTCAACAACGCATTCTTCCCCCGTGCCGCATCGATGCTCGACGGACAGGACGAGGAGGCGGACTTCAAGCTGGCAGACATCTACGAGGATGTAAAGCAGAACTGCGCTCATGCCGATGGCGAACAAGGCTTCACCGGCGTTTGCCTCTACAAGCGCCAGGGAAGGAAAAGGCCCGACAACTACGAGGAGAATACGGTGAGAGAGATGGCCGATGCCATTCGCCAACTGAAGTCAAAGGGCGTGCACGAGCAGCAGATGGCCATTCTGGTGCGGCGCAACCGCACAGCCGCACAGCTTCTGACACTCTTCCATCGCCTGGCCCCCGACATCCAGTTGGTCAGCGACGAGGCTTTCCTGCTTCAGGCATCCGTCTCGGTACAGCTGTTGGTGTCGGCTATGCAACTGACCGCAGACGGCATGCAGAAGGCCGACCCCGTAGTGCTTCGATACTTGATGCTGCATTACCAGCAGGACATACTGGGCCTCGACATCCCCCTTCACCAGGTGATGCGCCAGCAGCCAGAGGATGTGTTGCCGCCCGAACTGACCTCCCACCGCGAGCAGATGGCGCGTCTGCCACTGCTCCTGCTCGCCGAACGGCTCTACTATGTGCTGCAACTGGAGCGCATCAAGGGGCAGGATGCCTATGTGCTGGCGTTCATGGACGAGCTGCAGAGCTATCTGCGCGACAATCCTCAGGACATTCATCAGTTTCTGCAAGCGTGGAACGACAACCTCTCCACCCGTCCCATCCCCGGCTGCGAGACCGGTGGCATACGCATCCTCACCATCCACAAGTCCAAGGGATTGGAGTATCACACCGTCTTCCTGCCCTTTATGGACTGGAACCTGGGCATTGACCCCCTGCTCGACAGCCTGCTCTGGTGCAATGCCGCACAGCCCCCCTTCGACCAGATGGGCACGCTCCCCATACGACTCTCCGCGCAAATGGAGAACAGCGTATTCTCCTCCGACTACCGGCGCGAGATGCTACAGCGGCGCGTGGATACGCTCAACATGATATACGTGGCATTTACCCGCGCCCGATGCAACCTGATGATATGGGGCATGACCACCGCCAACGACAAGCTGGCATGCGTGGGCGACCTCATCTTCAATGCGCTGGAAATGGTGGAGGAAGATGACATCCTGCGCTTCCGGCAAGGCTCGCTCTGCGGTGCCGGCGAAGAGAAAAAGCCACGGAGCAAGGAGGATGACGAGCGCGAGAGGCGTGCCAAGCGTATGAATATGCCTTGCGATGAAACGAACGCCGTGGATATCTGCATGAGCACACGGCCTCCCACGATGCAGTTCATGCAGAGCGAGCAGGCACGGCTCTTCATGCACACTCTGGGCGATGACACTGCCGGGGAACTGCAAGCCGACTCCTACATCGAGACCGGCAAGCTCATGCACTATGCGCTAAGCCAAATCAAGTGCACCCACGATGCGCCTGCCGTGCTCGACCACATGGAAGAGGAGGGACTGGCAGAGCAGTCCGAGGCATGGAAGAAAGCACGCCGCTGCATCGAGCGAGGCCTTGCCAACCCCACCGTAGCCCAATGGTTTGCCCCCGGCAAGCGCTTCCTGCGCGAATGCGGCATCATCACGCGCGACCCCGCAACGGGGCAGGCCAAGGTGAGAAGGCCCGACCGCGTGGTCATGGAACCGGGTCTCATCACAGTGGTTGACTATAAGTTCGGCAAGAGGAAGAGGGATTACGAAGACCAGGTACGCGACTACATGAAACTCGTAGGCGAGATGTATCCCGGCACGAAGGTCGAAGGCTGGCTCTGGTACGTGTACAGCGGCCAGACCGACAGAGTTCTCCCCGAATAAACACACTAAGATACAGGACACACATGAATACATTTCTGAGCGCAGTGGCACGCGACCTCACAGCCCGGTTCGGCAGCAACCTGCACGACGTGACAGTCGTGTTCCCTGGCAAGCGGGCCAGTCTGTTTCTCACCCAGGAGCTGGTGGGGACGGGCAAGTCACCGCTGTGGGAACCCGAATACACCAGCATGGACAACTTGTTCCAGACCTTCACGCCCCTCACGCAAGCCGACCCCATCGAGAGCATATGCACACTGCTGAGACTGATGCAGCAGATTATCCCCGAGGAGGAAACGCAATCCCTGGACCAGTTGTGGGGCTGGGGCGAAGTGATACTATCGGACTTCGACGACATAGACAAGCACATGGCCGATGCCCAACTGGTGCTTGCCAACGTGTATGACCAGCATTGCCTGGACAACATCGACTATCTGACGGATGAGCAGGAGGAGGCTCTGAAACGCTTCTTCAGCAACTTCTCGGTGGAAGGCAACACAGCCATCAAAGAACGCTTCCTGCATATCTGGAGCCACATGTACCCGCTCTATCAGGCACTCAACCGCACTCTGGAGGCACGCGGAACACTCTACTCCGGTGCGCTCTACCGCCGTGTGGCAACCGACCTGAAGCACCGGCCCGACCTGCTCGACGGGTATCTCAAGGAACGCAAGGCTGTTGCCTTTGTAGGGTTCAATGTGCTCAATGACGTGGAGCAAGCCCTCATGATGGAAATCAAACGCAGCGGGAAGGGCCTCTTCTATTGGGACTACGACTCCTTCTACGTGGATAACAAGGACAATGAAGCAGGCATCTTCATGCGGGAGAACCTGCTCCACTTCCCCTGTGCACTGGGCAAGGAGGAGTATGACAACATGCGACACCTGCACGATGTAACGTTCATCTCCTGCACCACCGACAACGCTGCGGCACGCTTCGCACAGCAGTGGCTCAGCCAGCCACAGGACGTGGTGCCCAACCGCAATGCGGTGGTCTTGTGCAACGAATCGCTCTTGCACCCCGTGCTCCATGCGCTTCCCCCATCGGTGGGAGAGGTGAACGTGACCATGGGATTTCCGCTGTCCGACACACCGGTATATAGTCTGCTCATGGCTCTGGCCAGCCTGCAGACCGATGGCTACGACATGCAGAAGGGCACGTTCCGCTATCCCTTCCTGCAGGCAGTGCGCCGTCATGCCTATGCTCCCATGCTGGGCGATGAGTCGGAATGGGCCGGCCAATGGCAAGGAGACGACTCCCCCACCCTGCTCACATGGCTTGACAGGATGATCCAGCGCGTGGGCACCTGCTTCGCAGGACGCCCTGCCCCCAGTGCCTACGACATGCTGTATATGGAGGCAATATTCCAGACCCACCGCATCATGCAGCAATTCATCCGCCTGACACAGCTCCCTCAGGATGCGCTCGACGTGCTGCCAGGCACCATGCGCCGGCTTCTGCACAGCATGTTACTCTCTACCAGCATCCCCTTCCACGGCGAGCCTGCCCTGGGTCTGCAGGTCATGGGAGTGCTCGAAACACGCTGCCTCGACTTCTCCCACCTGCTTATGCTGTCGGTCGAAGAGGGCATGCTGCCTCGTGCTACGCAGGCAGACACGATGATTCCAGCCGACATACGCGAGGCTTTCGGCCTCACGACTCCGCGCCATCGCAACGCTGTGTATGCCTACTATTTCTACCGCCTCATACAACGCACCCAGCATCTCACCTGTGTCTATAACGAGAACAGCACCGGCAATACGCGCCACGAGATATCGCGCTTCCTGCGTCAGATGCAGGCCGAGACCGATATCCCCATACGCTCAAGATGGCTGCGCAGCACACCACAGGTGGATGAGGCAAGCGCCCTATGCGTACAGAAGGACGAGGCCATCATGCAGGAGATGAGGGAGAAATACGATCAGTCGCTACCAGAAGGCAGGCATGTGATGCTGAGTCCATCGGCTATCAACATCTACATGGCGTGCCCCCTGAAGTTCTACTTCCAGCATGTGGTGGGCATGCAGCCCGAACGCGACCCCGAGGAAGGGCTGCAACCGGCCGACATAGGCGACATCTTCCACGACACGGCACAGGTTCTGTACGAGCAGTTGATGCAGCGCACAGGCAGCCACACGCTGGGTGCCAATGTGCTCAATGAGGTTCTGCGGCAGATGGAAAGCCGCGTGGAACCGCTGCTCGACATCGTGTTCGACGTGCATGTGTTCCATCCCTTCGATGACAAATGGCACATGGGCGACCGCATCAGAGAGATGGCTGGGCGCGGAGAACGCCCTCAGAATGAATACACAGGCGAACTCATCATCTACCGCAGCGTCATCATGCAGTATCTGAAGAACCTTCTTCGCTATGACGCACAGCACGCCCCGCTGCACATCATCGGCACTGAGGTGGAGCGGAAGTTCACCATGGACATTCAGCCAGAGGGTGCACCACCTCTGGTCATCAAGACAGGTGGACGCATCGACCGCCTTGACGAGGTGGAGGGATGCGTGAGAGTAGTAGATTACAAGACGGGCAACCATGTGCCCGAAGTGCGCAGCATGGAACAGGTGACCGGCCTGAGCGATGCCCACGAGGGCTATTATCTGCAAACCTTCCTCTATGCCTATGCACAGAAACAGCACTGCAAACCGGACACCAAGGTGAAGCCCGTGCTCTTCTACCCCGGCAAGGCCAGCAGAGAGACCTACAGCCCGGCACTCTACATAGGCAAGCAGGAGGTGGAGAGCCTTGATGGAGAGGTGGCCGAAGAGTTCATACAGGGACTGAGGGAGCGCATCGCCGAAATCTTCTCACCCGCCCTTCCCTTCACCCAATGCAGCGACCAGCGCACCTGCGACCACTGTGACTTCCGCCTGATATGCCTGGGCAGGAACTGAAGAAACGAAGCGCCACCTCAAGGTCATAATCAAGACCGAGGTGGCGCTTCCTTATTATATTATAGTTGAATATCTATAGGCGCGGGCACTTATGCGACTGGCACATCGCCCACACACGCTTCCCATATATACCGTTCTACTCTGGAAAAGGTCAGGAAAGCGATTCCCGTCTGCTTATAAAGCGCCTGAAAAACTCCGAGCGGCGCGATAGCAGGCGCACGCTATAGACCAGCGACACCACGAAGAGGCAGGCACCCACACCATAGCGCACCCACAGGTTGCCCTGCAGACAGCACAGCACAGCCGCCGACAGGCATACTGTCTGCACCGCACACAGCCGCCAGGTAGGTCCGGTCACGCGGCAGCCATACAGCTTGCCATACACCAGAAGCACGCACACAAGGTCGTAGAGCGCCCACAGCGACAGCGCCACGCCGGCCCCCGTAAGCCCCCAATGACCATACAGCCACCAGAACAGGAAGCCCATGACAAGGTTGCTCGCAATCTCCATGAGCAGGAAGACCAGCGAATCGCCCTTGGCCAACGAGGAGTAAGAGACGGGCAGCATGATGGCACGCAGGAATGTGTAGAAGGTGGCACATACCGTCATCTCCTCGGCCACAAGGAACTCATTGGTAAAGAGAAGCCGTATAATCCACGGCATCAGCACGATGAAGGGGATGAGAAAAGGCGTGATGATGAGCACGCACACGTCAATCTGCTGATTGATGGTGCTGTTGAAGCGCTCCAGATTGCCGTTTGCCGATGACAAGCGAGGGTAATAGTCGGCCTCGAGCGCCATGAACACCATGCCAGCATAGCCCACCATCAATGCATAGCCCATGCGATAATAGCCCACATCGGCCTGGGTGCCACTCATCATGATGAGGGCCGGGATGGCCATGCCAAGCAGTGCCGTGGTGAAGCCTGCCAGCACATAAGGGATTCCCTTGGTCACCATGGGCAACCCTTCACGCAGCACCTTCAGGTCGAAGAGCCGCACGCGATAAGGGGCGATGCGCAATGAGAACCAGAAATGACTGATGAGCGATGCCAGACCACTGCAGATGAGTCCCACCACCACACCGCGTAGGCCCATCAGGTAATAGAAGGGCACAGTGAGCAGCAGCGTGGCAAGTGCAATGACGCTCTCCACCACCGCCACCTGGCGCACGTGCCGCAATCCCTTGAGCACCGCACATTCGCCCTCGGCCACAAGGAAGCATACCGCCACAGGTATCATGGTCATCACCTGGGGCCAGTGGCCAAACTCCTGGTCGAAAAGGATATAGCTCACCACAGGCGAGAGCAGCGAACAAAGCACCACAGCTATGATGGCCGTGAGCAGCACCCACGTGCGCACCACCATGACAAAGTGCTGGATGCGCCCTTCATCGCCCTGCTCCAGCAGTTCGCTCGACTGGCGCGTGGCATTGAGCGGCACGCCCAGATTGCTGCTGCTCACCACAAACTCCACGATAGAGTTGTATATGGTAATCAGCCCCATGCCGTTTCCGCCCAAGAAGGCCGCTGTGAGCTTGTTGCGCACCATCGATGCGAGCATCTTGAGCACCTGTACGCCGCCGAAGACGCCGGTGTATTTGAGCACGTGGTCGTATGACTTCTCGCCGCCAGGCTCATTGGACTCTGCCTTCCGGGCATGAGCCTTTCCGCAGGCACACGCCTGCTCGTTCATATCTATTGTAGCCAAAGAATCGTCGTATATGCTTGTTTTCTCATGCAAATATAAGGCAAAGAATCCATCCACACAAGTCTGTGACAGGCTTCTGTGGCATAAATCACCTATTGTAATTAGTTGGCCCGGCGTCCTCTGCCCACTCACACTACATTGGTAGGCATTTCTCCTTGGCCTGCACAGGAAAATGGGACAATCTGTACAGAGCAGACTGGCATCCAGCGCATGAATATGGGACGAATGGAACAATGGGGCAGCAGAATTGTGTACAGCGGATGAAAGTTGGGGCCAAGTGCGTTGGTCACCCTGCAGAAAAGCGGTAATTTTACAAACACAAACCATCACTCTACCCCATCATGGAGCAACCCAAACAGGACAGAGCGCTGCGCATGCTGGCGCTCATGCTGCAGCGCACGCGGCGCTACTCGGCAAGCCAGTTGGCCGAACAGCTGGGCATCGACAGGCGCACCGTATATCGCTACATCAACACCTTCAACGAGGCGGGCTACGTGGTGCTCACCGACCACCATCACGTGAGGCTTGCCACAGGAACGGCCATCCATAAACAGCTCTCCGATCTGCTCTTCTTCAATCAAGAAGAGGCGATGACTCTGTACAACGCCATCGAAAGCATAGAGTCCGATACGCGCTTGAGGGAGGAACTCAAGGCGAAGCTCGCCACCATCTACGGCACCAGCCTGGTGTCGGAGAAACTGATACGCATGGAGAAGAACCGCAACACGAAGCATCTGATGGAGTGCATCGAACTACGGCGGAGGGCGGTGCTGAAGGGCTACTCATCGCCAAGCAGCAACACGCAGCGGGACCGACTGGTGGAGCCATTCGCATTGAGCGAGGACAAGAAGTACGTGTGGGCATTCGAGATAGAGACTGCCATGTGCAAGGTATTCCGCATCAGCCGCATACAGAGCGTGGAGATGCAGGAGCAGGTATGGCTCTGCAGCCGTCTGCACAGGCAGGGACACATGGATGCCTTCCGCACTGTGAGCATGGACGGGAGCACTCTGCCGGCGCGCATAAGGATGAAGAGGCGGGCCTACAACCTGCTCATGGAGGAGTTCCCGCTGTGTGAACAGGACGTTTCAGCCGTGAGCGGACAGGAGGAATGGGTGTTGGATACCCAGGTGAGCAACTATAAGAGCATCACGCGATTTATCGTGGGTCTGGCCGACCAAATCGTCATAGAGACTCCACAACTGCGCCGCTACGTGTCCGACTACGTGCAGCAATGGCTTGCGCGGCTGTGAGAACTGGCCTGCCCGATATCGCGGGATGGCAAGCTCACTGCGCTGCGATGACAAATGCAGCGCGCTGCGATGGCCGATGCAGCGCGCTGCGTTGGGCAATGCACTGCGCTGCGATAATCGGCGGAGAACACGGCCATGTGGCAAGGAGCAGCGAAAGGCATTCTGCCCACCCGGCTTCCGTCTGCGAAAGCAGCCTGTCATCCGCTTGCAGGATGCTGCCGGCTTGGCCGCTTTCATCCTTTCGGGGGCTTTTCCAAGCGCAGCAGAAACCTATGGGAGAGACTTTTCTTCTTCTACCCCAAAACAGTACCCGCAGAATCAGGCTTCCCTCCTTTCCCGGCTCCAACAGTCCCAGGGAACCATTGGACGAAGTCACCACAAGAAGTGAAGCTGCCCAAGTCATCCTTCACAGGATGCAGAAGGAGGTGTGGCACAGCATCACACTTCCCTTCGTAAAACGAAATAGAGGCAGGAAACCGCCCCCTCGTGGGAACTGGCATTCTGCCTCTAATAAAAACAAAGCCCCCTCTGCCCGCAGGCGGAGAGAACTCCTAGTTGTTGTTTAGTTCAAAGTGATGGTCATAGACTTGTCCTCCTCGGTCACAGTCACCTTGTCCTCGCGGAGCAACCAACCCAGTGCCAGGCAGAGATCCTTGTCTGTCTTGATCTTTGCAGCCTTCTTCAGGTCCTTGGAAGTCATTGTACCATTCTCGTTCAAGGCTGTCCATACGGCACCAGCCAAAGTTCCAACTTTCTCGTTCATTCTGATTCTTTCTAAGGTGTAACTAACAATCTTCTCTATTTCAACTGCAAAGGTAGCCCGATTATCCCACATGGGCAAGCATTTGTACGAATTATTTGCAACCAACCCATGGGAATGCGCCTGAGGAAGAGGCATTATTGGAAACGAGAGGCATAATATGCCCAATAGGTGTGCGAATAGTTGGCCAGGCTGTCGATGGCTGCCTGGTTGCCCTCCAGAGAGGCATCGTACAGGCGGCAGAAGCGGTCGAAGGACCGCTGCATCAACGAATCGGAATACAGGAAGAGGGTGTGCTCCACGCTCTTTACTGCCTTTCCAGCCGTGGATGTCGAGGTAGGCTTGGGGGAAGATGTCCTTTGGCTGCCCATCCCCCAGAGGTTACGGATGAGGACAAGAGCCTCACGGTAATGCTTGGGAAGCGAGGTGGAAAGGGAGTCGGTGTGCTGAAGCAGCACTTGGGCAAAACTATGCATCTCACCACAAAGCAGATGGGAGCAGAGCAGATAATCAAGTGCGAGAGGTCGCGCAATACTGTCGAGCGCCACCACCTGGGCAAGAAAATGCTGCTCGGAGAACTTCTCCGACGAACGCGGAACAGCCTGCATGCCTTGATAAAGGGCAGGCAGAGCGTTATAGACAAACTCTGAATCGGACTGGGCAGGCATGAGGGTGCTCACTCCTGCGGGCACAGGAAACTCAAAGAGGCGGTCGCCCAACGCACCGTCAAGGGCAAGCCCAGCCGCACGCAGAGAATAGAGCCTGTAGGTGATGTCGGCTGTATCGTGGCAGCAATACGCCACATCGGCATACTTACCCTCGTGCACGAACCGACCCATGCGCAACTCACGGTGTCCGACCTCGGAACTGTAGCCCAGCACACCGGTCATGAAGAGCAGGAGCGAGAGCACCAGGAGGTTGGACGAGAGGTATGAGGAAAGCGCAGAACGCTCGCCCGTGGCATCGGGATGCATGCAGCACAATATGGTGCATAGCACAAAGACAACAAGCGCAACTGCCATAGCCACCCAAGGGGTACCCGTTGAATAGTCGGGCAGTTCGGGCAAGCGAACGGATGTGATGGCTGTAAGCAGGAATGCAGAGGGGAACCAAGCCAAAGCGGCAAAGCGCAAAGGCCAGCGGATGATGCGGTGGACAAACAGCCCCAAGAGTACCAGGAGCAGCGTGATAAGCGAAGCTCCGATGAGAGGCTGGTAGGTGGTCTCACCATGAGAGAAGTGATACTGGAACTGAGCAAGATAGTCGGCCTGGAAAAGATAAAGGTAGCAGAAACAGAAGCATGCAAATACGAGACTGCACACAAAGGGTACCAGACTTGCTACCTGGCGGGTATGGGGACTGCTGTACTTTACCATTCTGTCGAACTCTATGGCGAGTGGCCTTATACCTTATTATATTATATGTATCGTTGATATGCCGAAGCCGATGAACCGTACCGGCATGAGAGACGTCTTCCTGCAGGACTTCCAAGGTACCAGAGCAAGTGTCTTCACACCGGCAAACAGCCTGGCTGGTAATATCAGAGCCATTTCCGCGTATCCAAGAAGAACACTTAGGCCGTAACCCATACGCGAATGGCTGCCCGAAGAACAACCTCTGGCGTACGCCGAAGCTCTCTGCTGTTTCCCAGACAACCGCCTTGTCCATGGTTCTCAAGCATTTGGCATATGCCGTCAAGAAGACGAAGGAAAACGCTCCACACTTCTGCTTCCCGCCGGAAAGCGACTTTGTACATCGCTCCAAAGCGGGTAGTGCCTGCAGTACAGATGACTGCAGGCACTCCGTTTATTCCTTTATCTTGTGCAGCACACAGGCCGTACGGGCAGGCAGATACAGGCTGAGCCAACCCTTGTCCTGAGGTGCATAGAGGGGGTCAAAGTTGGTGTAATGCATCACAGAGTCGTCATTGAAGCCATTGCCACCGAACTCTACGCTGTCAGAATTGAGCACATACTCATACGCACCCTGCTCCACAAGGAAGCCGTAGCCCGTATAGGAGCGTGTGGGACTGAAGTTGAAGAAGAAGAACAGGTCGCCGCGCTGGAAGGCAAGCACCTGATCGGCATCGTTGGCATTGATTTCCGTGACGGGCAACTTAGAGATGTGCTTCAACTTGCGCATCAGATGTATCATGCTGGCATCGAAGTCGGCCAGGTAGTGGTAGCACAGTTCCTTGTTGTCCACAAGGTTCCACTGGCGACGTGCATACTTGTGGCTCAAGCCGTTACCCTCGCGTGGGAAGTCGATCCATTCGGGGTGTCCGAACTCATTGCCCATGAAGTTGAGGTAGCCGCCATTGGCTGTACCGGCCGTCAGGAGGCGTATCATCTTGTGAAGAGCGATACCGCGCTCCACCACGTAGTTCTGGTCGCCCTTCTTGAAATGCCAGTACATGTCGGCATCCACCAGGCGGAAGATGATGGTCTTGTCGCCCACCAGAGCCTGGTCATGGCTCTCGGCATAGGAGATGGTCTTCTCATCCTTGCGTCTGTTAGTGAGCTCCCAGAAGAGGGATGTAGGCTTCCAGTCCTCGTCGCGCTTCTCCTTGATGGTCTTGATCCAGTAGTCGGGGATGTTCATGGCGAGTCTGTAGTCGAAGCCATAGCCGCCATCGCGGATAGGTGCAGAGAGTCCGGGCATGCCGCTCACGTCCTCGGCAATGGTGATGGCATTCTTGTTGACCTGATGTATGAGGTCGTTGGCCAGAGTGAGATATACGATAGCCTCGTCATCCTCATGACCATTGTAGTAGTCGCCATAGCAGGTGAAATTCTCGCCCAAGCCGTGACTGTAGTAAAGCATAGAGGTGACGCCATCGAAACGGAAACCGTCGAAATGGAACTCGTCGAGCCAATACTTGCAGTTGGAAAGCAGGAAGTGCACCACCTGGTCCTTGCCGTAGTCAAAGCAGAGGCTGTCCCATGCGGGATGCTCACGCCTGTCTCCCTGGCAGAAATACTGGCAAGGGTCGCCGGCAAAGTTGCCCAACCCCTCGTTCTCATTCTTCACGGCATGGCTGTGTACGATGTCCATGATCACGGCAATGCCCATAGAGTGAGCCTTGTCGATGAGTGACTTCAGTTCCTCAGGCGTGCCGAAACGGCTGCTGGGAGCGAAGAAACTGCTCACATGATAGCCGAAACTGCCATAGTAAGGGTGCTCCTGCACTGCCATAATCTGTATGCAGTTGTAACCCTGATGAGCTACGCGAGGCAATACATTGTCGCGGAACTCGACATAGCTGCCCACCTTCTCCTCGTCCTGGGCCATTCCGATGTGGCACTCATAGATGAGCAGGGGATCAGTGGCAGGCTTGAACTTGGTCTCCTTCCACTCATAAGGCTGCTCGGGAGCCCATGCCTGGGCGCTGAATATCTTGGTCTCGGGATCCTGCACCACGCGATTGATCCACGCAGGAATGCGCTCTCCCTGTCCACCGTCCCAGTGCACGCTCAGCTTGAAGAGGCTGCCGTGCTTGAAGGACTTGTCCTTAATCTTAATCTCCCAGTTTCCTGTCTTGCCCACACGCTTCATGGCAAACTTGGCGCTCTCCTTCCATCCGTTGAAGTCACCCACTACGTAGATGTCGGTAGCGTTGGGAGCCCATTCGCGCAATACCCAACCGCCATCGTCCTGGCGGTGCAGTCCGAAATAGAGATAGCCGTCGGCAAACTCTGAGAGATTGCCGCTTGGACCTGCGAGATGCAGCTTGCGGGCAAGCATATGCTGGTATCTGCCGTTGATGGCATCGGCATACTCAGCCAGGTAGGGGTCGTTCTTAATCAATTTCAGAACGGTCACCTTGGCTGGTGCTTTCTTCTTCTCGGCAACCTTCTTTGAGGTTCCCGCAGTTTTCTTGGCGGATGTTGTGGCCTTCGTACTAGGCATGGTTATTGGGTATTTGATATTTGACTTTGAATACTGCCTTCTTGAGCAGATTATCTGTTATCGCTGGTGCATGTCCCTCACCGGGCAGATACAGAACGAACTGCCCTGGACATACATTAAAATATGCTTGTGGAGAATTGGAGAGAAAGGATATGTCCGCCTCCTGGTCGTAGGCTGCAGACAGCACCTGCTCCTCTGTCAGAGGGGCAAATCCGTGTTCCTCAGGACCATCAATGGGAATCTGGATATCCATCATATCGCGATGGACCTCCAGGGGAGCCTGCTCACGTGTACGCGGCAGGCATGTCTGTACATTGACCCACACCTCTGTGCCGGCCACCTCATGCTTGCCATCGGCAAGAGTCTCCAGGGGATGGGACAGAAGATAACTGACCACAGTCTGTAACGATGGGCACAAACCTATGTACTTATGCAGATTGTCAAGTGTATCTATAACCATTTTCGTCCCTTTCTTTATAGTAATGTAAAGCTACTCCTTCGCTATTTCGGACACCGACTGGACAAGCCCATGAACGTATGTGACCTTTCTGATGAGTTTGCCATTGCGGTCCTTTTCCGTGAACTCACCGTCCTTCTGGCCTTCGCGGAAAGTGCCTTCGTAACGGATGCCGTCGGAATCTTCCAGAATGCCAGGCCCGTCCTTGAGCCCAGCCTTGAAGGTGCCTTTGAACTTCACTCCGTCGGCCTGACGCATGATACCGGCTCCGTCCATACGGCCATCCTTCCACTCGCCGTCATACACATCGCCATTGGCCCAGGTGTATTTGCCCCGGCCATTCTGCTGGTCGTTCTTCCACTGGCCTTCATACACGGCACCGCCCTTCCAGGTGAATGTTCCCATACCGCTCTGTTCGCCATCCTCGAAGTGCCCCACGTAGCGGTCTCCGTTGGGGAAGGTGAATATACCTTCACCCGTACGCTTGCCGTTCTGGTACTGTCCCTCGTAGCGGCAGCCGTCATGGAATGTATAGATGCCATGACCATGCTGCTGGTCGGCCTTGAAAGTTCCCTTGTAAGTATCGCCGGAAGCATAGGTATAAGTACCCTGACCGTCCATCATGTTGTCCTTCCACTCGCCGTCATAGCGGTTGCCATTGTTCCAGTCAAACACTCCACGGCCGTCTCTCTTGTCAGCCTTCCAAGTGCCTTTGTACGAGGCGCCGTTTGCATAGGTATATACACCCTCGCCCGAGCGCAGATCCTGCTCCCAGTTGCCCACGTAGATATCGCCATTGAAGTAGTACATAGTGCCTTGGCCCTGCTGGAAATCCCTGAACCAAAGCCCCTCATAACGGTTGTTGTTGGCAAAGTAGAACGTGCCTCTTCCGTGCTGCTGGTTCTGGAACCATTCGCCCTCATACTTCTCCCCGTCGGAGAAGAGATAGACACCCTGACCCTGACGCTTGCCTTTCACATATTCGCCAGTGTGTGTATCACCATTGGGAAACGTGGTGGTTCCATGTCCATAAGGCTTACCCTTGATAAGCTCACCCTGATATTCGCCTCCGTCAGAAAAGGTGTAGTTTCCGATCTTTATCTGCTGACCAGCCGCAGATAACGGCAGGGCAAGCAGAAGGAGAAGTATAATTTTGTGGTTGAATATCATTCTGTTGCTCATTTGGATGCAAAAGTACGACAAATGCGGGGAGTGACAAAATTATCGCACACCTTTATTGCTTTGCAGGTACATCTCCGCACGTTCGAGGTCGGACGGCGTATCAATGCCCACCGTTTCTACGTCGGTAAGGGCAACCTTGATGATATACCCGTTCTCGAGCCAGCGCAACTGCTCCAACGACTCGGCTTTCTCGAGCACACCAGGAGGCAATTGGGAGATTTCGCGGAGCACTTCGCGGCGGTAAGCATACAGGCCGATGTGCTTGTAGAAGGTGTGTGAAGCAAGCCAGTCCTGCTGTTCCACACCCCGAAGATAAGGCACCACGCTTCTGCTGAAATAGAGAGCATGCATGTGGCTATCTACCACCACCTTGGGCGAATTGGGGTTGGCCAGAGTCTCGAAAGTGTCCTGCGGAGAGAAGGGCTTCACCAGAGTGGCTATCTGAGTGCTCTCATCCAGGAAACAGTCCTTCACACCATCGAGTTGGGACTTCTGTACGAAGGGTTCGTCACCCTGTATGTTCACCACCACATCAGCGTCTGTCCCTATACGCTCACAGGCCTGCCAGCAGCGGTCAGTACCACTGCGCAGGGTGGTGTCGGTCATCACGGCCTTGCCTCCAAAAGCCTCCACTGCCGAGAAGATGCGCTCATCGTCGGTGCAGACATACACTTCGTCAAAAGCCAGGCAAGCCTGCTCATATACACGCTGTACTACCGGTTTGCCACCGAGCACGGCAAGGGGCTTGCCAGGAAAGCGCGTACTGGCATAACGCGCTGGTATAAGTGCCAAGAATTTCATTGCTTCTTTGTATTTTCAATTACTGTTGTTTAGTTGGCCAACTCGTCGAGAACAGCAGGTTCACCGCTCTGTACTTCCTCTTCCGAACCGTCATCCTGCCCGCAGGGGTCAAATCCTTCGGGTATGTCAAAGTCCTCGTTCTGCGTGTAGCCCAGGCTGCTGTCGGCATAGACCTTCTTCAGGAAATAGGCCGCAATGGGCAGAGCGGCATTTGCTCCCTGGCCGATAGCCATGCTTGAGAAGTGTATATCACGCTCCTCACCGCCCACCCAGGCGCCGAAGCTCAGGCTGGGAGTGTAGCCCACGAACCATCCGTCGGAGTTGTCATTCGTTGTTCCCGTCTTTCCTGCCATAGGAGCCGTGAGATTGTAGCGGAACCGCATGCGTCGGCCAGTGCCGCTGTCTATCACACCTCGCATGAGTGTAACCATCTTGCACGCTGCCTGCTCGGATATCACTTCACGTACTCTGGGCTGGAACTCCGCCACTACTTCGCCATTGCTGTCCTCTATGCGAGTCACATAAAGCGGGCAACGACGCACTCCCTTGCGGGCAAAAGCGGTATAGGCTCCCACCATCTCGGCCACAGAAATGTCACACGGACCCAAGCAAAGGGCGAGCGAAGGATGGATATCCCTGTTCTCCACGCCAAACTCATGTATCAAGCGAACCAGCGCAGCGGGCGACAACTGGTTCATCAGCCAGGCCGAAATCCAGTTGTTACTCTGTGCCAGACCCCATTTAAGCGTCACCATCTCGCCATAACGTGCTTTGCTGCCGTTGCGGGGGGTCCATTCACGGCCTGCCACATGATAGGTCGTTTGCACATTGGGCGCCTCGTCACAAGGGCTCCAACCGTTTTCCATGGCCAGAGCATAGAGGTACGGCTTGATGGTTGAGCCTACCTGACGGCGGCCCTGCGTGCACATATCATACTGGAAATACGAATAGTCAACGCCACCCACGTAGGCTTTCACGGCTCCAGTCTCGTTGTCCATGCACATGAAACCGGCTCGCAGGAATGACTTATAGTATTTGATGCTGTCCAAGGGAGTCATCACCGTATCCTTGTCACCATGCCCGGTATAGACGGTCATCTCGGTAGGTGTACCGAAGGACTTCTCTATCTCTTCGTCCGAGAAGCCGGCGGCCTTCATCTGGATGTACCTTGCGCTCTGTCGCTTGGCCCGCTGCAGGTCGGCTTTCACCTGAGCTGCAGAGAGTGAGGATGCATATGGAGCGTTGCGGTTACTGCGCAACTCGCGGTTGAACGCCTGCTGCAGTTCGCCCGCCACATGCCCTACCACCGACTGCTCGGCATATTCCTGCATACGGCTGTCGATGGTGGTATAGATTTTCAGTCCGTCGGCATACACATTGTAATGTTTTCCTTCGCGGTTGGTATTCTTGTTGCACCAGCCATACAGCGGGTCGGTCTCCCAGGCCAGAGAGTCTTCATAGAAGTTCTGCCCCTGCCAACTGGCATAATCACTGCGCTGTGGCTTCTTGGCCATAAGTACGCGGCGAAGCATCTCACGCAGGTAGGCTGCACTTCCCTCCTTGTGATCTACGCGATGGAATTTCAGCGTGAGCGGCTCCTGACTGAGCTTCTCTGCCTCGGCCTGCGTCAAGTACCCGGCTTTCTCCATCTGTGAGAGCACGATGTTGCGCCTGCTTGTGCTCCTCTCGGGGAAGCGTACGGGATTATAGTAACTGGGATTCTTGCACATGCCCACCAGAGTGGCACACTCCACCACACTCAGATCCTTGGGTTCCTTACCGAAGTAAGTCTTGGCAGCCGTCTTGATGCCCACCGCATTGTGAAGGAAATCGAAGTAGTTGAGATACATGCTCACAATCTCTTCCTTGGTATAGAAACGCTCCAGCTTGACGGCTATCACCCACTCGATAGGCTTCTGCAGGAGTCGTTCATGCACGCTCTCCGCCTTCTCGGAATAGAGTTGCTTGGCCAACTGCTGCGTAATGGTACTGCCGCCTCCAGCGCTCTTGCGACGCAGGATACCACGCTTGACGATGGCACGCAACAGGGCACGGAAATCCACCCCACTGTGCTCGTAGAAACGAACATCCTCGGTGGCCACCAGCGCCTCAACTATTGCGGGCGGGAGATCATCGTAGCCCACAAAGATGCGGTTTGCCTTACTGTAGCTCCATGTACCCAGCAGCTTGCCATCGGCAGAGAATACTTGTGAGGCAAACTTGTTCACTGGGTTCTGCAACTGTTCGATGTTCGGCATGTAGCCTATATAGCCGTTGAAGATGCTGTAGAATATTCCACCCAGGCTGACAAGCCCGAGGAAGAAGAGCACCCACACGGTAATGAAAAACGTCTTACGCATATTATTACCTATATTATATAGGATGTAAAGCCATCCTTTGGGCAAAGATACGAACTTTTGTCTCAGTAGAGAAATACAGGGGATAGTTTTTGCCGTTCCGGGAACAATCGCACTATTGCACATGGAATATGCTTCAACGACCTGACCACCAGATTCACCCTACCAGAGACAAGGCAAAAACACCCAAAAAGCACGTATCCTGACAACCCTGGGCAGCACGCTCCTCCTCCCCAAAGGGGCAGGAGTGTCAACCAAAGCAGTACAATTCCAAGGCAAGTGACAACAGATTCAGTATGGCTCCCACAACGCTGCCAACCGAATCCGTTTACGAAGAGAAAAGGCAGCCAATAAAATCAGGCGGAAAACGAAGCAAGGATACTTGGCAAAGTAATACTGGATACTTGGCGATTTATCCTTGGATACATTGCAAAGTATCGTTGGATACTTTTTCGGGGCAGTTTCTTGCGGAGAACAGGGCGGTTTTTTGCTGAAGGCTGAAAAGTTTCTCGCTGAGAGCAGAAAAGCTTTCTTGCCGATGATAGGGAAGAGAAAAAAGAAGTCCCCTCCACCACACGGGCAGAGGGGACATCTCCTATTCTCATGCAACAGGGATGCACTTCGCTTTCAACGGCAAAGCGCCAAGCTCCCTATGCAACTGTATTCTGTTAGGATTACATAAACCACTTCACGTAGCAGAAGTCCTGGCGGTGAGGCAGGTTCTCGTTCTTGGGATAGATGCGGTAGCACACCTTGAAGCTGCCGGCATTGTCGATGCTGTGCGATGCTGCGAAGGTATATTTGTTGCCCACGCGCTCTACCAGACGGAAGGGATCTACGTGATATACATGATCCTGGCCGTCCTTGTCGGTGGTCAGAGTCACCAACTCAACGCCGATAGCGTCGTCGAGGCCAGCCTCATCCACCACAATCTGGATGTTGTACTTCTTACCAGCCTCCACGTTGCCGCTCTGCAGCTCCTCGCTCTTCTCGATGCTATCTACATGAATCTGGTCCCAGTGAGCTGCCACATTCTCCTTCCAGCTGGCAATCTCGCCTGCAAGTTTGCAATCGTCGGCTGCCAAAGCGTCGAAACGAGTACGCAGACGGTTGTAGAACTTATCGAAGTAATCGTCCAGCTGACGCTTCATGGTGTAGTGAGGAGCAATCTGTGCGATGCTGTTCTTCACCACCTTCACCCAACCGGTGCTGATTCCCTCGGCGTTGCGAGCGTAGTAGAGAGGCATGATCTCGTTCTCCAGCAAGCCATAGATAGTGGCTGCATCGAGCTGGTCCTGATGCTCCTGGTACTGGTAAGTGCGCTTGTCGGTGAGCGCCCAACCGGCTCCGGGACGATAACCCTCGTACCACCAACCATCGAGTACAGACAGGTTGACCACGCCGTTCATCAGAGCCTTCTCGCCAGATGTGCCTGATGCCTCGAGAGGACGAGTGGGAGTATTCATCCAGATATCCACGCCGCTCACCAGACGACGGGCCAGTTGCATGTCATAGTTCTCGAGGAAGATGATCTTACCCAGGAACTCAGGACGCTGGCTGATCTCGTATATCTTCTTGATCAGGCCCTGTCCGGCACCATCAGCAGGATGCGCTTTACCGGTGTAGAGGAACTGTACGGGGTAGTCAGGATTGTTCACAATCTTGGAAAGACGCTCCAAGTCAGTGAACAGCAAGTGAGCACGCTTGTAGGTGGCAAAACGGCGACCGAAGCCGATGAGCAGTGCATTGGGGTTGATCTTGTCCATCAGAGACACCACGCGAGAGGGGTCACCCTGGTTCTTGAGCCAGCGCTCGCGGAACTGCTTGCGGATGTACTCCACCAACTTTGTCTTCAAGGCCATGCGGGTAGCCCACACTTCCTCGTCGCTCACATTATAGATAGCCTCCCAGATTGACTGGTTGCTCTGGTCGTGGATAAAGTTCTCGTCGAAGTTAGAAGCATAGAGCTTGCGCCACTCATTGGCACACCATGTGGGGAAGTGAACACCATTGGTCACATAGCCCACGTGGCTCTCCTCGGGATAGTAGCCGTTCCAGATGCCGGCAAACATCTTCTTGCTCACCTCGCCATGCAGCCAGCTCACGCCGTTGACCTCCTGTGAAGTGTTGCAGGCAAAGGTGCTCATGCAGAAGCGCTCGCCCTTGTCATCGGGATTCATGCGGCCCATGCCGATGAACTCATCCCATGAGATGCCCAACATCTGTGGGTATCCGCTCATATACTTACCGAAGAGACCTTCGTCGAAATAATCGTGACCAGCGGGCACGGGAGTATGTACGGTGTAGAGTGAAGATGCACGCACCAGCTCGAGAGCCTGTGTGAATGACTTGCCCTCACGCACATAATCCACCAGACGCTGCACGTTGCACAGGGCTGCGTGACCCTCATTGCAGTGGTAAACATCCTTCTTGATGCCCAACTTCTTCAGCATGAGCACACCACCGATACCCAGCAGAATCTCCTGCTTGAGGCGGTTCTCCCAGTCGCCACCATAGAGAGCGTGGGTGATGGAGCGGTCAAACTGTGAGTTCATATCGTTGTCGGTGTCAAGCAGGTAGAGCTTGATACGACCTACGTTTACACGCCACACATAAGCATGCACCTGGTAGTCCATATAAGGTACATCCACTACCATAGGCTGGCCATTCTCGTCCATCTGCTGCTCGATGGGCAGTGAACCGAAGTTCTGAGCCTCATAGTTGGCCACCTGCTGGCCGTCCATGCTGAGCGACTGTGTAAAGTAGCCATAGCGATAGAGGAAGCCTACTGCGCACATATCCACGTTTGAGTCACTGGCCTCTTTGAGGTAGTCACCTGCGAGCACGCCCAATCCGCCAGAATAGATCTTCAGCACGTGGTTGAGTCCATACTCCATGCAGAAGTATGCCACGCTGGCGCGCTGCTTGTTGGGCTTCTCTTCCATGTAGGCACGGAACTCCTTGTACACCTCGTCCATCTTCTCGATGAGAGCCTTGTCATGAGAGAGCTTCTCCATCTTCTCGTAGCTGAGACGCTGGAGCAGAAGCACTGGGTTGCAGTCGCACTCGTCATAGAGTTTGCTGTCGAGACTGCGGAACAGGCTCTTGGCGCTGTGGTTCCATGACCACCACATGTTGTGGGCCAACTCCTCCAGCTTCTTCAGCTTGGCAGGAATGTTACTCTTGGCCGTTACAGGCTTCCAACAGGGTTGGTTAGCATAACTTGCTCTGATTTTCATAATTCCTTATTTATATATATACTTGTTTCTATTGTTTCTGTCCTTTCGGGATGCTGTCTCAGGCATTGCGCTTGGCTGCATTGTCAAGAGCAATGGTATAGGCCTGCTCATACTTGGCAATGAAATGCTTCCACTGTGCTTTCTCGGCCAGTCGGGCAGCCTTCTTGCGGGCAGCGGTCACTTCCTTGGCACTCATGCTGCACAGGCCTGCCAGCGTATCGCAGATGGCATTGACCACCTGGTCGAAGTTGTAATCGTCGCGCATCACTACCTCTACGCCGTCGGCCAGATGGCTGTCGGCACCCTTCACCTTATTGGCCCACAAGCCGAAGCCGGCCAGCGAAGTGGTGAGACAAGGCACATGGAAAGCCACTGCCTCGAGCGGTGTGTAGCCCCATGGTTCGTAGTAAGAGGGATAAACAGCCAGGTCGCTACCGATGAGCAGGTCATAATAACTGGTCTCGAAGATACCGTCACGCCCATCCAGATAGCAAGGTACGAAGATTACCTTCACACGGTCGGCAGCCTGGTTCTTCATGCCATGGGCACGCAGGAAACCAGTCACGGGGTCGTTCCAAGGCTCTCTGAGCACATGGGTGCAGATGGGATCCTGCAGAGGCGAACCAGCAGGTTGGGGATGACGAAGGCGGTCCTGCAGGTCGGCGCGAGGGCCTGAAATCCAGGCGGGAACCTGCACCAAAGCCAGCACAGGGCGGTTGAGACGGTCATCATAGAGGCTTCGGTACATGGCCTCCATGAATACATCCTGCCCCTTATTCTTATACTCGTAGCGTCCGCTCGTGGTGACAATGAGGGTATCATCGGTCATCTCGGTGCCGGTGAGCGCACTTGCCACCTGCAGGATAGTGGCTCTTGCCTGGCGGCGACGTGCAGTGAAGGCAGCTCCTGCCGGCACGAAGTCGGGCTCAAAGCCGTTCTCCAGCACAGCGTCACAGGGTTTGTCGAGCAGCTCAGCACACTCGCGGGCCGTCACATCGCTCACTGTGGTGAAGCAATCCACGTTCATGGCCGTCTGGCGCTCTATACTGTGCTTCGACTCTACGTTCAGCTCACGGGCCATCTGCCTTCCGTCATAGGCAGACAGATACTGATACAGAGGCTTGCCATTGCCGGCAATACTGCGGCCGATGCAGGTTGCATGAGTGGTGAAGATGGTTGCTATCTGAGGTACATGCTTGCGCACATACAAAGCACCCAGGCAGGTCATCCACTCGTTCACGTGATAAACAGTACGCTTATTGCCCTCCTTGAGGAAAAACTTCCAGAAGCCCTCCACCACAAGGCCTGCTGCATAGGCAAACATACTGGCTTCGTCGTAGTCGCCATAGGCATGCAGACTATCTACTCCGAAGTCCTCCCATGCCCGGGCATAAATATCATTCTTCCTGTTGAAAAAGGGTTGGAAATCCACCAGTACCACCTTTGGCTCACCGGGGATATTCCACCGTCCGGTGCGCAGGCACACTCCTTCGGCAGCCATAGTTGCCACCCATTCGGGCCAGAGCTCGGGATCTTCGCTAAAGAGAGGGTTCTCCTGGTCATGCCAAAGGTCGGGACCAATAAAGAGGAGATTGCCTCCCACAAGGTTTCCCAGGGTCTTGGCCCTGGTAGAAAGCACCGTATAGATGCCACCCATCTTATTACACACCTCCCAGCTGCTCTCCAGCACAAAGTCAGGTGCACATTTCTTTACGCTCATCAAAACGTTTATATTACGAAAAAATCAAGTTGCGGCAAAGATACAACAAATTTTCGAAAAACGAGAAAACGAAATGCGGCTTTGTGCGCTGCACGCACGTAATTAGTTGTAACACACATGTGCGTATAATGCGTGCGCGCTGGACAAAACAGGACAAAACGGGACAAGCGCCTGGGGTATTTGCCTGCCTGATACCAGCCTCAAAGGTGAAAAGAGAAGGGAAGAAAGGCTTGTTTTGTTGGAGAAAAGGAAAGAGCAGAACCGGGAATGTACCGCATTGGGATTGGAAGAAGACAAAGGACGACAAGGGAGAGCGCTGCACTTGGCTTCGCAGCGCGCTCCGAAGGTCATCGCAGCACGCTGCATCCGCCATCGCAGCACAGTGCATTTTTTGCCCCATTTCCTTGTCCGCTTCCGCGCAACGCTTTTCACGCTCCAATTTAGTGGGTGCAAAGTACGGGCAGACCGAAATCGGCTTCGCCAAGCAGCCCTTTTCGAGTTTCGATTCAGACAACCTGCCTCATCGAAGGACATTCCTCCTGCACTTCGCCCACTTTTTTGCCCGAAATCCTGGAAAATGGTTCGCACGAGCGCTTTCCACAGTCCGGATTCACCCCCAAAAAGCACCCCAAGACCAAGTAAAAGCATGAATAAGTCCGTAAAACCTTAAAAAATGCAAATCCTCGTGCACTTTTCGAAATAAAATGGCTAAATTTGTGGAGAATTATACCGCAAACCGATAATGAGAAGAGCCTTTTCAATCATTCTACTCACTTGCGCAGCCTCATTGGCGGCACAAGGTCCGTGGAAATTGAGACTTACCTGCCCACAGGAGAAGATACTGCTGAACATTGACCTCTACGAGGAATCCATCACCGTGCCAACCATGGAGGACTTCGGCCCCATGAACGGTTACATGAATGGCAATATCTATGGCGTGTGGACAGTCACCTCGTTCCGCATCAAGGACAACAACACTGCCACACTGAACTTATCGAACGATCTGGGCAGCGAGACGCAGGAGACTCTGCTCACACAGCTGAATGACAGCACCTGGAAACTCAAGCTTGTAGGCCGACCCGTGGTGAAGCGCGTGGTGGGCAAAAAGCTTGTGAAGATTCCCACAGAACTGACACTGAAGAAAGACAAATGAGAAGTTACTTCCCCAAAAGAGACAAGAAGAAGTCCTGCAGCAAGTGGCTCCCGCTCACGGGCGCTCTCATAGCAGGCGTGGCAATAGCTCTGGTGGGCAACCACTACTATGAGTGGAGCTCGACCGACGAGGCTTGCATGGCTTGCCATTTCCATCCAGAAGCAACCGACAGCTGGAAGCAGGCCGCTCACTACAACAACCGCAGCGGCGTGAAGACTGGCTGCGCCGAGTGTCATCTGCCGCCCGAAGGTACATGGGAGCACTTTACGGCCAAAGCCAGAATGGGCATGCACGACGTCTGGAGCGCAATGACCAAGAAGAAGGAGGATATCGACTTTGCAAGCAAGCGCGAGTTGGACCATCGTCTTCAACGAGTCGTGCAAGCGTTGCCACGTGAACCTTTTCCCCCAAGGACTGTCCGACGACGGGGTGTCGGCCCATCTTTATTATGAAGACAACGAGGAGAAACTGGGCCTGCAGTGCATCAGCTGCCACCTGGATGCCGGCCACACACTACCTGGCTACAAGCATGCCAAGATGGACAAGGCGCCTGTGGATACCACTGCCGCCACTTTCGCAGAAGCCACACCAGTGACCAAGTTCGCCGACTTCACTGAGCAGGTGCCCACTACCAGCATCACCATAAGCATGAAAGCCATCCCCGGCGGCACATTCCTCATGGGAAGCCAGAAGGGCGAGAAGTTCAGCCAGCCAGACGAACAGCCGCAGCGCAAGGTGTCGGTATCTGCCTTCTATATGGCAGAAACAGAAATCACATGGGACCAATATTGGGCATTCTATGCACAGACCATGTCGGAGGGACGCACTCCGCCATCCAAGATATACGCCAACAACAGCCGCCCCGACGTGGATGCCGTCTCCGGTCCTACGCCTCCTTTCGGAATGCCAGACCAGGGATGGGGAATGGGCAAGCGTCCTGCCATCACAATGACCCACTATGCAGCCGAGACATTCTGCCAGTGGCTCTCGCTCAAGACCGGCAAGAAGTACCGTCTGCCCACCGAAGCAGAGTGGGAATATGCAGCACGCGGTGGCACAGAGACGCCATATTTCTTTGAGGGCAAGCCGGCAGACTTCTCCAACACAGGCTTCTGGCGACGCTTCTTCAGCGCCGACACCACTGCCATCAACGGCTATGTCATCTATACCAACAACAGCAAGAGCCGCACACAAGAGCCTTCACGAGTGAAGCCCAACCCCTTTGGACTGAAGAACATGCTGGGCAACGTGCTCGAGTACTGCTCCGACTGGTATGCCGAGGATGCCTATAGCCAGATGCAGGATGGGGCAAAGGATCCCAAGGGTCCCGCATCGGGTACGGAATATGTAGTGCGTGGCGGATGCTATGCAGATGATGCCGCCAACGTGCGCTGCGCCTCACGAGCACACACAGAATACGACAAGTGGCTCAAGACAGACCCGCAGAATCCCAAGAGCATCTGGTGGTTCTCCGACATGAAGGGCATCGGATTCCGCGTGGTATGCGAATTGCCACAGGGAGTAAGCGCGAACTGAGAACGAACACAAACAGTATAGAATTACCTTTCAAACAATTGCAACAATGAAAGAGAAAGACTTAAGCAGAAGAAAGTTCCTCACAAGCACCGCCATCATCGGCGCTGCAGGAATGGTGGCACCCGCATTGCTGTCAAGCTGCAGCGGCGGTAACGGCAACAGCAAACTGACTCCCCTGAAGCAGGAAGGCGAGTACTACGTGCCCGAATTGCCCGATAAGGCCATCGACGGACGCGAGCTCAAGGTTGGCGTTATCGGCTGCGGCGGACGTGGTTCGGGCGCTACCATCAACCTGCTCGATGCAGCCAACGGCATCAAGGTGACCGCTCTGGGCGATGTGTTTGCCGACCGCATCGAGGATCTGCGCGCACGTCTCCGTAACGACAAGCAGCAGGAGGTGGCCGACGAAATGTGCTTCACAGGCTTCGATGCCTACCAGAAGGTGATTGACGCCGGTGTGGATATGGTCATCATCGCCACTCCCCCAGCCTTCCGACCCGTCCACTTCCAGTATGCCACCGAGAAGGGAGTGCACTCGTTCCTGGAGAAACCCATCGCTGTTGACCCTAAGGGATACCGCACGATAATGGCTGCGGCCAAGCAGGCACAGGCCAAGGGACTGAGTGTGGTGACCGGTACACAGCGTCACCATGAGCGCCGCTATGTGGAGGCCAACAAGCAGATACAGGCCGGTCTCATCGGTGAGATTACCGGCGGAAACGTATATTGGAACCAGGGTATGCTGTGGTACAAGGAGCGCCAGCCCGGATGGTCAGACATGGAATGGAACATCCGCGACTGGGTGAACTGGACATGGCTGAGCGGCGACCACATTGTGGAGCAGCACGTACACAATATCGACGTGTTTATGTGGATGAGCGGACTGAAGCTCGCTACCGCTACATCGTTCGGCGCACGCCACCGCAGGGTAACGGGCGACCAGTTTGACATGTTCAGCACCGACTTTGTGATGGAGAACGGAGTGCACATGCACAGTATGTGCCGCCAGATAGACGGATGCAGCAACAAGGTGAGCGAGTTCATCCAAGGCTCAAAGGGCTCTTGGGACAGCGAGACCAACGAGATAAAGGACCTGCAGGGCAACGTCATCTGGAAGTACGACGAGGAGGCTGCCAACCAGGAGTTCAAGCAGCACGACCCCTATGTACTGGAGCATGTTGACTGGGTCAACCACATCCGCAAGGGCACCGCTCACGAGGAGGCAAGCGACTGCGCAGCATCATGTATGGCCGCCATCATGGCACGTGAAGCTGCTTACACAGGCGCAACCACCACATGGGACGAGATGACTCAGTCGCCCATGGACCTGATGCCAGCCGAACTGAAGCTCGGCCCATTGGACCTGGCAGCCTACACCGTGAAGAAGCCCGGACAGGGACAGTGAACCAACCATTCACCTAAAACACAGCGAAATGAAAAGAAGAAACTTCATACTGGGATCACTCTCGGGCATGGCAGCCGCTTCGGTGGCCTCCACCCCACTGCTGTCATCATGCTGCTCGGTGCGCAAGGACAAGAAGCCCGACACACCGCTCAACATCTGCCTGCAGGAAGGAGTATGCCTGGGCAACACACTCGAGGAGAAGCTCGACTTCATGGAGGCTCATGGAGTGAACGGCCTGGAGGTGGGCGGAGGCAATCTGAAAGCACGTGTGGATGAAATCAACAAGGCTCTGCAGGGCAGGAATATAAAGATGAGTGCCATCTGCGCCGGCTTCCAAGGATTCATCCTGGCCGAAGACGAGCAGAAGCAACAGTTCGACACCACCATGCGCGAGATAGTGGAGGCAGCCGGCCAAATCGGTTCCTGCGGTGTCATCATGGTACCGGCCTTCAACGGACAGCAACCTTGCAAGCCCCACACAATGGACACCCGCAACTATCTGTGCGAGCAGCTCCATGAGTTGGGCGAGTTTGCGCTGAAGTGCGGAACGAGTGTCATCCTGGAACCTCTCAATAGGCGCGAGTGCTTCTACCTGCGTCTGGTGGCCGATGCAGCAGCCATCTGCCGTGATGCCGACAGCGAGGGCGTGAAGTGCATGGGTGACTTCTGGCACATGCAAGAGGAGCCCTCTGACTATGCCGCCTTCATGGCCGCAGGCACCAAGTACCTTCGCCACGTCCACATCGCCAGCCGCGGACGCCGACTCATGCCGGGCGAGGATGGCGAGAAGGACGATTACCGCGACGGCATGAGGGCGCTGAAGGAAATGGGCTATCAGGGGCACATCTCATTCGAGTGTGGTTGCGAAGGCGACAGAGCTACTGTCCTCCCCGCCGCCATCGACCTCCTGCGCAAGCAGTGGGAGGAAGCGTAAGGTTCCCGGGCAAGGTTCAAGGCATTCCGCAACGCTCTGCTCTCGCCAAGCCAATCCTCTCCTGCACCCGCAGAAGAAGGTTTTCCGATAAGCGGAGCGCCGAAAAAACGGACTGAGAACGCCACAACAAAGGCGCAAGATAAGCGAAGGCTGTGTCAAAGAGGCACGGCCTTCGCTCTTTATATACCTTATTATATATATATAAGAAAGCGGACCTTGAGACTCGAGGCAACGGATTTCCCAGATATGTGCAGAAGCATCTTACACAACAGCGAAGCAGGCCCAACCGAAGAAAACGGCACGACAACTCTTACCCAGGAAACGGCCGGCAACCGCAGGAGTGCACAATCACATGATCACAGCAGGACAATGGGCTTTACAAGAATGCGCCCCCTGCCTCATGACGGAATTTGGGAAAAAGGCCCAAGAACAATGGAGATACACCCCAAACAGCGGACTGAAGAACACGAGCCACACCGCAGCCCCAACCAAAGGAAAGAGAACCGAAGCCAGTCACAAAGCCATCACCGCCACCCCACTGTACCATAGCACTGAAAATGCAGCGCGCTGCATGTGCAAACGCACTGCACTGCGATGACCGATGCAGTGCGCTGCGCAGGCCATCGCACCGCGGTGCGTTTGGGGGAACAATCATCTATGCCATCTGAGCCAGCAGGCCATGCGGGCCATCGCTACTCTATCTCACTCAACTCCAACCACCGCATCGACTTCTCGTCAAGCTCGTCGGTGAGAACGGGCAGGCGCTTGCTCAGGTCGGTGATTTCCTGTACGCTGATGGTGCCACTGGAGAGCTTGGCCTCAATATCGGCCTTTTCCTGCTCCAGGCGCGCGATATCCTGCTCCAGGGCAGCAAACTCCTGTTTCTCCTTGAACGACATCTTACGCTTCTGTTCCAGGCGTGGCGGCTTCTTGCTTTCCTTCACCTCGGGGGCAGCCTGTGCATTGCCATTGCCCGCGCTCTGGCGAGCCTGATGCAACTCACGCTCGTCGTCCCACTCACGGAACTGCGAGTAGTTGCCGGGGAAGTCCTCCACCACACCCTCGCCACGGAACACCAGCAGATGATCGACCACCTTGTCCATGAAATAGCGGTCGTGACTGACCACAATGACACAGCCGTGGAAGTCCTGCAGATACTGCTCCAGGATTTGCAGCGTATTGATGTCCAAGTCATTGGTCGGCTCGTCGAGCACCAGAAAGTTGGGGTTCTGCATAAGCACCGTACACAGGTGCAGGCGCCGCTGCTCTCCGCCCGACAGCTTGGCGATGTAGTTTTGCTGTTGCAGAGGAGTGAACATGAAGTGCTGCAGGAACTGCATGGCCGACAGGTGGCGACCGCCGCCCAGATCCACATACTCCGCTATCTTACGCACCGCGTCTATCACTTTCATCTGCGGGTCAAAGCTCATCCCCTCCTGGCTGTAGTAGCCGAAGCGGACGGTCTCGCCCACTACGAAGCGTCCCGAGTCGGGCTTCACCAGCCCCAGAAGCATCTTCACGAAGGTACTCTTGCCCGTACCGTTGCCTCCCACGATGCCCATCTTCTCGTATCGCGAGAAGCAGTAATAGAAGTCCTTCAGTATTACGTGCTCGTACTTCTTGCTCACATATTCGGCCTCGAATATCCTGCTGCCTATATAGGTTGACTTCATCTCCAGCCTCACTTGCTGCTCCTCGAGCCGCTGCTTGGCCTTCTTCTCCAGGTCGTAGAAGGCATCCTCGCGATAGCGCGCTTTGTGCCCACGTGCCTGAGGCATGCGGCGCATCCACTCCAGCTCGGTGCGGTACAGGTTGTTGGCCCTTGCCACCTCGCTGCGAAGGTTGTCCTGGCGCTCCTGACGCTTCTCCAGATAGTAAGCATAGTTGCCATGATAGGCATACACAGTCTCGTCATCGAGTTCCAGGATTACGGAGCACACATTGTCGAGGAAGTATCTGTCGTGCGTCACCATGAGCAGCGTGAGGTTTGCTCGCCTTAAGTAACCCTCAAGCCACTCTATCATCTGCAGGTCCAGATGGTTTGTGGGCTCGTCCAGGATAAGGAAGTCCGGCTCCATGATAAGCACATTGGCCAGCGCCACACGCTTGAGCTGTCCGCCCGAGAGTTGGCTGAGCGGCTTGTGGAAGTCCGTTATGTTGAGCTTGCTAAGGATGGTCTTGCTGCGTGTCTCGTAGTCCCAGGCGTTCTGGTGCTCCATTCTGTCGAGAATCTGTTGCAGCCCCGGCGTGCCCGGTGTGCTCATGCAAGTCTCGTACTCACGTATCAGATTGGTGGTCTCATTGCCGTGCCAGAAGCAAGCCTCCAGCACCGTGAGCTCCATGGGATAGTGGGGCGTCTGCTCCAGATATCCGATGCGCAGGCCGTTGTGATACACCACCTGCCCCGAGTCGGCACTGTCCTTGCCACCCAGGATATTCAACAACGTGCTCTTCCCAGTGCCGTTGCGGGCTATGAGACCAGCCTTCTGCCCCTGCGCCACACTGAAGGAGATGTCGGCAAAGAGCGTCTTGTCGCCCACGCTACGCGTCAGGCCCTGCACCTGTAAATATGATATGCTACTCATCCAAACGTCATAAAAAAGCCAACCCGCCACTGCGCAGGTTGGGGAAAATACGTATCCTTTAGTCTCTTCACAGCGCAAAAGTACTAAAAAAAGAGCATCAAAATGCAGAAATATACGCGCAAATTTGGCAGATTGAGCAAGAAAAAGTAATTTTGCAAACCAATTCATATAAGGACAGCGACACCCTTCGCTCTCCCCATTATTCCCTTTCGAATACAAAAGAACAATTAAACAGCATACATTCTATTATTATGCACACAAAAAGTGAACTCGAGAAAATGTCGCTCGAAGAATTGTCTGCATTGGCACAAAGCGTGAATGCAGAGCCCGCGAATGACCCCACAACACTTATATATAATATAATAGATGCGGAGGCGATGGCAGGCTCTAACAGACAGAACAGCACCAACGCCAAGCCCAAGCGCAGCAGTGCCGGCTCCGGCGAAAAGGCTGCCAAGGACGCAGCAAGCGCCGACAAGACTCCCAAGAAGCGCGGACGCAAGCCCAAGGCCGAGGCAATGAAGGCCAGCGAGGAGGGCGCTGCGGGAACACCCCCAGAGGCAGCAGACAGCAGCAAGACGCAGGCCGAGGAGACCAAGGAGGCTGACGCAGAAGCCACACAGGGCATCATCGCATTTGACGACAACGAGACAGAAGCACCCGTGGCACCCGCTCCCAAGAAAAGGGGAAGACCACGCAAGGTAAAGCCCGAAGAGGCACAGAATACCATGACAAGCAGTGAAACACAACCCGCAAGCGACAGCGAGACCAATGCCAGCGCCAGCGTTCCTGCCCCCGACTACGAGGCACCAGAGAATGCAGGCGACAATGCACCTGCCGACAATGCTCCAGCCGAAGAAGGCAGCACCGTTGCGGCCGACTGCGAAGCAGAGGGCCTCATCCGTGTGAACGACGACTTCTACATCGTGCAGGACATCCCGTCGATGGGCAATGAAAGCTCCGCCTACGGACAGAACTACCAGACTGCCGATGACGACGTGGCTACCGCTGCACAGAATGGATCCTACCGCATGCCCGCCAACGAGGAGGCCGAGGCCGAAGACTACCGTCAGAGCGCGCCCAAGGCTGCCGAGGAGAACTATGACTTCGGACTCAACATCCGCGGCGAGGGCGTTCTGGAAGTGATGAACGAGGGCTATGGCTTCCTGCGCAGCAGCGACTACAACTATCTGAGCAGCCCCGATGACATCTACGTAAACGCACAGACCATCCGTCACTACGGCCTGAAGACGGGCGACGTGGTGGAAGGCCCCGTGCGCCCACCACGCGACAACGAGAAGTTCTTCCCCCTCATCGAGGTCACCAGCGTCAATGGCTGCGACCCCGAGATAGTGCGCGACCGCAGTCCCTTCGAGAATCTCACACCGCTCTTCCCCGATGAGAAGTTCAAGCTATGCAGCGGACGCGGCGACTCCATGGCGGCACGTGTGGTAGATCTCTTCGCTCCTATCGGCAAGGGACAGCGTGCCCTCATCGTGGCACAGCCCAAGACCGGCAAAACCATGCTGATGAAGGACATCGCCAATGCCATCACAGCCAACCACCCAGAAGCCTACCTCATGATGCTCCTCATCGACGAGCGACCCGAGGAGGTGACCGACATGGCCCGCACAGTGAAGGCCGAGGTGATAGCCAGCACCTTCGACGAGCCCGCCGAGCGCCACGTCAAGATAGCCGGAATAGTGCTTGAAAAGGCCAAGCGCATGGTGGAGTGCGGACACGATGTGGTCATCTTCCTCGACTCAATCACCCGCCTGGCACGTGCCTACAATACGGTTTCGCCCGCGAGCGGCAAAGTGCTGAGCGGCGGAGTGGATGCCAACGCCCTGCACAAGCCCAAGCGCTTCTTCGGCGCAGCCCGCAACATCGAAAACGGAGGAAGCCTCACCATCATAGCCACCGCACTGATCGACACAGGCAGCAAGATGGACGAGGTCATCTTTGAGGAGTTCAAGGGCACAGGAAACATGGAGCTGCAGCTCGACAGAATGCTGAGCAACAAGCGCATCTTCCCTGCCGTGAACATCACTGCCAGCAGCACTCGCCGCGACGACCTGCTGCAGGACAAGATGACACTGGACCGCATGTGGATTCTGCGCAAGTTCCTGAGCGACATGAACCCCATCGAGGCCATGAACGAAGTGAAGTCCAAACTGGAGAACACCATCAACAACGAGGAGTTTCTCCTGAGCATGAACTCATAAGCAGCATACCAAACCACTGCAGACAAGCACACCAACGAACGGCAGGCATCCCAAGAGGGGGCCTGCCGCTCTGCTTTTCCCTCACCCTTTTCCTCCGTTTCATGACAACCAAGGACACTATTCGCAATACAGGTGGACGCCATTTGCAAGACAGGGAAAAGCAGTGCCCGGATTCACACAGAAGCAGCCGGAGGAAAACACAGAACAACGGGACAAAAAACGCAGTGCGCTGCGATAGCGAACGCAGCACGCTGCCATGACCGACGCAGCGCAGTACGATGAGCTATGCAGCGCATTGCACATTTCTGCCAACAACAGAGCAGGCCCCATAGGGAGCACTTTACAGCGTACCCAACAAGCCTTTTCCCGCCACCAACCAAGAGCCTGTCACGCCATGTACACTACCGTCCAAACAGCACGCCACGCTGGCACTGGTTGCTGAGAAGTAAACCTCAAAAGAGTCCGTAGAACTTAAATCATGTTAAAAGACAAATCCCCTTCCTAAATCGAACAACAAAACACAAGGGCTAAGAGGCATGTGGAGCAACAGGTTAAGCCGAATTGTCGTAACTTTGCAGCCGATTTCGAAGTATAAGCGAAACAGAAGAAAGAACAATAGAATAGAGTTACAAATAATTTTTGAATGAGAGGAATTATGACAAACAAACTGATGACAGTGCTGGTGACAGCAGTGACCGCGATGACCATGCTTAGTTCATGTGGAAACAAGCAGCAGCGAGGAGCAATGCCAAGCGCAGTTTTCAAGACCACAAAGGTAGCCAAGAGCGACGTGACACTGACTGAGAAGTACAGCGCCACCATACGCGGACGCCAGGACATCGACGTTTACCCTCAGGTAGGAGGCACATTGCAGAAGCTGTGTGTGACCGAGGGTCAGAAGGTGAAGAAGGGTCAGGTGCTCTTTGTGATAGACCAGGTGCCCTACCGCGCAGCACTCAACACAGCCGAGGCAACGCTAAAGGCAGCACAGGCTCAGGAGGCAACAGCACAGCTCAACTACGATAGCCGCAAGAAGTTGTACGACCAGAAGGTGGTGAGCGAGATAGACATGCAGACCGCACAGAACGCTCTGCTCTCAGCCAAAGCACAGGTGGCACAGGCACGGGCACAGGTGGTGAACGCCCGCAACAGCCTTTCCTACACCACAGTCACCAGCCCCGCCGACGGCGTGGTAGGCACTCTGCCCTACCGTCAGGGAGCGCTCGTGGGCAGCAGCATGCCCCAGCCCCTCACCACGGTGAGTGACAACAACGAGATGTATGTGTATTTCAGCATGACAGAAAGCCAGTTCCTGAACCTCATCCGTCAGTACGAGTCAGTCGAGAAAGCCATTGAGGCCATGCCCGAGCTCACGCTGCAGCTGGTGGATGGAAGCGACTATGAAATCAAGGGCCGCGTGGAGAGCGCCAGCGGTGTGGTAGATCGCGCCACAGGTTCAGTGCAGTTGCGCGCAGCTTTCTCCAACCCCAGCCACATCCTGCACTCTGGTAGCACAGGCAACGTAATTATCCCCGTGACACACAAGGACGTGCTCACCGTACCCGCCACAGCAGCCGTGCAGACACAGGACAAGTACAATGTATATGTAGTAGATAGCAAGGGCATCGCACATGCACAGATAGTGGATATCCTGCCCCAGAGCCAGGGCAAGACCTTCATAGTGACCTCTGGTCTGAATGGCGGCGAGGAGATCGTGGCCGAGGGCGCCGGTATGGTGCGCGACGGACAGGACGTGAAGAAGCTCGGCAAGTAACATCTACATTTAGCGAAACAAACTCATATATATAACCACATACGATGAAAGGTAATATATTCATTAAAAGACCGGTAATGGCAATGTCAATTGCCATCCTCATAGTACTGGTGGGAGCGATATCTTACTTCTCTCTCCCCCTGGAGTCATACCCCGACATCGCACCTCCCACCGTGACGGTGAGTGCCACCTATACGGGTGCCAGCGCCGAAGCAGTGATGAAGGCAGTGATTCAGCCGCTGGAGGAAGGTATCAACGGAGTGGAGAACATGCTCTACATGACCTCTACGGCCACCAACTCGGGCAGCGCCAGCATCACCATCTATTTCCGTCAGGGTACCAACCCCGACATGGCTGCAGTGAACGTGCAGAACCGTGTGAGCCGTGTACAAGGACTCTTGCCGTCGGAGGTAACCAAGATAGGTGTGGCTACGACCAAGCGTCAGACGTCCTTCCTACAGATTGACGCACTGGTGGACAAGCAGGACAAGTACGACCAGGACTTCATTTCAAACTACCTCGACATCAATGTCATCCCCCAGCTCAAGCGTATCAAGGGTGTGGGTGACGTGATGGAGCTGGGTGGCACATACTCATTGCGTATCTGGCTCAAGCCCGACGTGATGGCCCAGTATAAGCTTGTGCCAAGCGACATTACCTACGCTTTGGCCGAACAGAACCTGGAGGCTCCTGCCGGACAGCTGGGTGAGAAGCCCGTCAATGGCACCCACGGCAAGGGTATCGAAGACGTGTATCAGTACACACTCAAATATACAGGTCGTCTGGAGACACTGGAACAGTATGAGAACATCGTGCTGCAGGCTCTCCCCGACGGCAATGTACTGCGCCTGAAAGACGTAGCCGATGTGGAACTGGGTGCCAACTCCTACGCCTACCATGGTGAAGCCGATGGCCACGAGGCTACCTGCTTCCTGTCATTCCAGGTGGCAGGCGCCAATGCCAAGGAGACCAACGATGCCATCAGTGCCAAGTTGAAGGAGCTGAGTCAGGATTTGCCCGCAGGCCTGGAGTTCGTCGAGATGCAGAGTTCAAACGACTTCCTGCTGGCCTCTATCGCCAATGTGGAGGAGACTCTTATCGTTGCCATCCTGCTGGTGATACTGGTGGTGTACTTCTTCTTGCAGGATTTCCGCGCCACGCTTATCCCTTCTATATCTATTATAGTATCCTTGATAGGCACCTTCGCCTGCATGGCGGCTGCCGGATTCTCGCTTAACCTGCTCACCCTGTTTGCCCTCGTGCTGGCTATCGGTACGGTGGTGGATGATGCCATCGTGGTTGTGGAGGCCGTGCAGGCCAAGTTCGATGCCGGCTACACCAGCCCTTACCAGGCCACCAAGGACGCTATGAGCGATGTGACAATGGCCGTCATCTCATGTACCTTCGTGTTTATGGCCGTGTTCATCCCCGTTTCATTCACCGGTGGTACCTCAGGCATCTTCTACACACAGTTCGGTGTGACACTGGCTACATCAGTAGGTATCTCCTGTGTGAGCGCCCTTGTACTCTGTCCCGCCCTGTGTGCCATGCTCATGCGACCCGCCAGCGAGGAGCGCCGCAAAGGCTTCTTCGGTGCCATCAACTATCGTACCCGCCAGGCCTATGAGGCAAGCTATACCGCCATGTTGGGCAAATACACAGCCATACTGAAGCGTTGTGTGAACCGCAAGGTACGTTTCGTAGCCTTCGTCAGCGTGGCTCTCTGCTTTGTCGGCATCGTGTTCTTCGCAGGCAAGTTGAGTTCTGGACTCGTGCCACAGGAGGACCAGGGCACTTGCATGATGGTGGTCAACGGTGTTCCCGGCAATAACCTTGCCACCACAGACGAGATCTTGGACCGCGTAGAGAAGATTATCAAGGAGACCAAGGAGGTGAAGAACTACCAGCGCGTGGCTGGCTACAGCTTCATGGCTGGCCAGGGTACCGCTTATGGTATGTATATTCTGAAATTGAAGCCTTGGGCAGAACGCCGCTATGGCTTCTGGTCACTCATTGACAACTACAAGAGCACGAGCACGGTGGTGACTGGCTTGCTCAACAAACGACTGATGGAGGAGATTCCCGATGCACAGTGTCTGGTCTTCGAGCCCGGTATGATTCCCGGTTACGGCATGGGCTCCATCGAGCTTAACCTGCAGGATACCCGTGGCGGCGACAAGTCACAATTCCTGGAGTACACTCACCAGTTCCTGGCAGCCATGAACCAGCACCCCGAGGTGTCGCGTGCAGTGACCTCTTATGCCCGCAACTTCCCCCAGTATAAGGTGGAGGTAGATGCCGCTCAGTGTAAGCGTGCCGGCGTGAGCCCCACTGATGTGCTTAGCGCACTGGGCAGCTACTGCGGTGGCTCCTACGTGAGCAACATGAACCAGTACGGTAAGGTATATCGTGTGATGCTCCAGGCCCACGAAAAGAGCCGCCTGAGTACCGAGGACCTCAACAATATGTTTGTGCGCAATGGCGCAGAGATGGCTCCCCTGAGCCAGTTTGTGAAGCTGACCAAGATACTTGGCGCCGAGGTGGATACCCGCTTCAACCTCTTCAGCTCCATCACTTGTAACCTCGTGCCAGCCTATGGCTATAGCAGCACCGATGTGATGAACATTGTGGAAGAGGAGTTTGGCAAGGTGTTCCCCAAGGGCTACGCCTTCGAGTATGGCGGCATGAGCCGTGAGGAGAACCAGACCAAGGACAGCATGGATACCTACCTTATCTATGGTGTGTGCGTGGTGCTCATCTTCCTCATCCTGTCTATGTTGTACGAGAGTTTCCTTATCCCCTTCTCTGTCATCCTGTCGGTACCTGCCGGTATCATGGGTTCGTTTGCCTTCGCATGGCTGTGGAACCAGGGCTACGCCGCACTTCCCTTCGTGTTCATGGGCAAGATTGACAACAACATATACCTGCAGACGGCTATCATCATGCTGATTGGCCTGCTGGCCAAGACTGCCATTCTGATTACCGAGTTCGCCCTTGAGCGTCGCCGCAAAGGTATGGGCATTGTGGAGGCAGCCTATGCTGCTGCCGAAGCACGTCTGCGTCCCATCCTGATGACCGTACTTACCATGGTGTTCGGTATGATTCCTCTGGTGTTGTCCACTGGCGCTGGTGCCAATGGTAACCGCACCATCGGCCTCGGTGTCATCGGCGGTCTGCTGGTAGGCACACTGGCTATCCTGTTCACAGTACCAGTATTCTTCATCTTCTTCGAATGGGTTCAGGAGAAAATCCGCCCCGCCATGGTGGAAGAGGCAGACCAGCAGTTCCTGCAGGAGAAGGAGCGTTCCGAGAAGGAGAAGGCTAAAGCACAGAAAGACTAAACATTCACATATCAAGCAATGAAAGCATACAAGATATTGACTATCGCCCTTGCAACTGCCCTGATGAGCAGTTGCGGGGTGTACAAGAGCTACGAGCGTCCTGCCTCTATCACAGCTGAGGGCATCTATGGTGACGCTTTGAGCGGAGACTCCACCGGTCTGGGCGACATCGAGTGGCATCAAGTCTTCACCGACCCCACCCTGCAGGCTCTCATCGAGAAGACACTTGCCCAGAATACCAATATGAAGCAGGCCGACCTGCGCATACAGGAGATGCAGAACAACCTGAAGGCTTCGAAACTTGCCTTTGCGCCCAGCTTCGCCTTTGCACCCAGCGGTACCATCAGCGGTATAGTAGATCCCTACAACCGCGAGAAGTATAAGAATATGATGGGCAACGGCGCCAGCAAGACCTACTCATTCCCCCTCTCGATGAGTTGGCAGATAGACTGTTTCGCATCGCTGCGCAATTCCAAGAAGAAGGCAGAAGTAGCACTGGAGAGCCAGAAGACCGTGCGCCAGAGCGTGAAGACCTCTCTCATCGCCAACGTGGCCAACCTCTATTACACCCTGGCCATGCTCGACGAGCAGTTGCGCATTGCCAAGGAGACCAGCGAAACATGGAAGAAGAACCTGGACATGACTAAGATGCTGTTCGATGCAGGTCAAGCCAACCAGGCTTCAGTAGCAAGCACCGAGGCCAACTACTGGGCTATCAGTGCCAACGTGCTGGAGCTGGAGGACAACATCAAGCAGGTGGAGAACGCCCTGAGCGCCCTCTGCGGTGAGACTCCAGCACACATCGAGCGCGGCACACTGGCCACATTCCGCACTCCCAGCGTATGCACCACAGGCATGCCTATCGGTCTGTTGAGCCGCCGACCCGATGTGAAGCAGGCTGAGCTCGCACTGGCAAGCGCGTTCTACAACAAGAACATTGCCAAGGCAGCCTTCTACCCCGCCCTCAACATCTCTGCCAGCGGCCAGTATGCCAACAGTCTGGGAAGCATGGTAGTGAACCCCGGTGGCATCATCATGGCAGCTGTAGCAAGCCTGACACAGCCTATCTTCCAGAACGGAAAACTGCGCGCTGCCTATAAGAACAGCAAGGCTGAGCTTGAGATTGCCACTTTGGGCTTCCAGCAAACACTTCTCGATGCCGGTTCGGAGGTGAACAACGCCATGGCTGCCATACACACCGCACAGGAGAAGAAGGTTTACCTGGCCAACCAGGTGCAGAGCCTGCAGCAGGCTGTGGATGCAACACAGAAGTTGTGGGACCTCTCAAGCATCAACTATCTGCAGATCCTGACCGCTCAGAGCAGCCTGCTCAGCGCACAGCTCTCGCAAGTGGCCAACGACTATAGCGTTATCTCCAACACCATCAACCTCTACCAGGCACTGGGCGGAGGCGCTGACGTGGAGAAATAAACATCATTCTCATTCAATCGCGAGAGGAGGACGTACCCCAGTCAATGGGGTGGCGCCCTCCTCTTTTCGTATTGAGATGCAACTGTCAAAACAGCACAAGTAGATCAGGAACAGAGAACTTTGAATGAGCAAACACGCTGGGCGAAAAGTGCCGAGCAGTTCACCCGCCACGCAAACTGCGGTGCAATGGCACTCGTAGTGCCCTGCGGTTCTTCGGACAAACTGCCGTCGCTCATCACACAGCACTTTTTGCAGCTCACCCGACAAACTCTGAGGGAGCAGGGAGATGGGACAGACAGGAAGCGCTTCCTCACCACATCCTTCCACAAGGACAGGCAGCCGGACTTTTCCAAAGTGATACCGCAGCAAGCATATGCCCATATTCCGCAAAGCCGACAAGGCAGACTTATATATCTGATTGAGGCTGATTATCCAACAAAATACCATTAATACACAAGTAGAAGCAGGCTCCTGATGCACTTCCAGTTAGCCTTCGTGAGGGAGGATACGCACTCCGTCACCGTCCAAGCCTAGGCTGGACGGTGGATGAAGCTTGGATACTTTGGCAACGCAGTATATATTCACCGACCGTCCAGCCTAGGGTTGGACGGTGGAGCATACAGCTTAGCCACCCTTGGAGGCTAATAGTAACTTCGAAACTATACTGGTCCGTTGCCCAGAAGAGCCTGCTGACCGGTTCGTATGCAATAACGTGTTTTACGGCAGAGAGTATATTGTATTGCAAAGCAAATATCCATTGTCCACCTAAATCAACAGGCAGCCTTGAACACTTCACTCGCGTAATACAATTGCTCCAAAATGCTTCTTGCGAAAAAACAAACGGGGAAAGATGGCAGCACATAGCCAAACATTTTGTAACTTTGTGTGGACGTAGAACACAAACAGACTAAGACGGACAATGAGCAACCACATTGACAGAAGAAGTTTCCTCAGGCGCGCCACAGGAGCCGGCGTGCTGATAGCCGTGTCGCAACTGCCTGCCATGGCCGAGGACAAACCGGAAGTATTCCCCAAGCGCGGCGGTTTTGAGCGTCTCTCACTGGCCTATGCCACCGTGGAAATCGGGCTGGAGAAGCCTTTCAGCGTGCTGCACATCTCCGACACGCACTTTACGGCAGCCTATCCACACGAGAGCGAGAAGAAGCAGAAGCTGCGCGAAGTGCGCACGCAGTGCTTCGGCGGACGCCAGGAGGAGGCCATGCGCGACTCGCTGGCGTGGGCACGTGACCATGTAGATTACGTTCTGCACACGGGCGACCTCATTGACTGGCAGAGCGAAGCCAACCTGGACCTGGTGCACAAGTATCTGGGCGACGGCATCACAGGCTGCATGGGCAACCATGAATTCTCGCCCGACATGTGGCTGAGCGAGCCTAAACAGGAGAATACCGAGGCGTACAAGGACCGTTCGAGGGCGATGCTGCAAAAGACATTCCCCTTTGACATCTCATTCAATGCGCAACAGATCAACGGAGTCAACTTCATCTGCCTGGACAACGTATATGGTACAGTGACCCCGCAACAGGTGAAGCTCTTCCGACGCGAAGTGAAGCGCGGGCTCCCCATCGTGCTTTGCATGCACGTGCCATTCCACACCGACCAGATATGGAGGGCCAACAAACGCTTCTGGAACAAGACTCTGGCATCGAGCATAGACGACAAGGTGTACAAGCCCACGGGCGACTATCTGGCACAAAAGGAGGACAAGACCACACGCGAATTCATCTCCTACCTCAAGCAGGAGCCGCTGCTCAAGGCCATCCTGGCGGGTCACCTGCACATCACGGTGGAGGAGCAGTTCTCACCCACGGCACGACAGTATGTGGTGGCAGGCAACTTCCTGCTGCACGGCAGAGAAGTGCTGTTTGTGTAATAGCGCTATACATTATATATTATAAGGGCAGTATGCCGGGCTTTACACGACTTTGCACGCCATTGGAAGCAAGGTTGCCCCTCATGCTGCCCCCCGCTTGCCCAGCTCTGCAAGTGACATAGGACCACAACGGCCAACTGCTCAAGCGGTATCGCTGACGGGCATCCATCCCAAGGACTTACTGCCTATGCATCAGTCCGCATCAGGCTGCCCTTCGCCCTGCAATTCCCTGCGGAACTGGCCGGGTGTCATTCCCGTCTCCGAGATAAAAGCGCGACGGAAGGCCGACAGGCTGTTGAACCCACTCAGCCTCACCGCCGCCTCCACCGTACAGTCTGGCTGCGCGAGCAGTCCCTTGGCATAGACCACACGATAGCGGTTGACGTACTCGAAGAAGGAAACGTTGAGCTGCTTGTTGATATAAGCGCTCAGATAGGTGCGGTTAGTGCCCAGCCTCTCTGCAAGAAGGTTGATGGTAAGGCGGGGATTGAGGTAGATACGTTCGTCGTCAAAGGCTTTGTGGAGCGCTTCAGCGAAGTGGAACTCCTGCGGGGCGCCCTCTTCGTCCATCACCGGGCAGTCCTCTTCGGGCTCCGCCATGCCCGGCACCACCACTTCGTGCTTTCTCATGCACCAGGCGATGGAGGCAAAGATAAGGCTGCAACTGAAGTTATAGAATGCTGTTGCCCACTTGCCTCCGTTATAGCTCGCCAGTGTCCACACCACATAGAGCACCATGAAGGATACCAGGATGCGGAACACCCACCCCACCTCGATGCCCTCGGTATAGGAGCTCCACTGGCGTATGCTGCGGTTGTAGCGATACAGACCATAGCCGCTCCACAGCATGCCCACCAGCCCATAGCACGCCTGCCCCACCAGCGCTATTATATATAATGTATGGTTGAGCGTGACGGCATAGAGCACGCACAACAGCAGCGAGGCTGCCACTTGCAGCCAGAAGGCACGGCGCGTGATGCTGCCGGGATGCCCGAGCTCGTATAGCAGGCACACGCACATGGGGATGCAGGTGGCCTGATAGAGGTTGGTAATGGGTGTGAGCTGTGCTCCCAGGAAGTTCCTCACGTAGAAGAGCACGAAGAGCACCATGTTCATCAACGCCAGCCAGCCGAAGAGGCAGGTGGCCACACAGTGCACCCCCGACCTTCGACGCACCATATAAAGCAAGGCGCACGAGGCCAGCAGCGAAGCGAAAAAGCAGCCGGCAGAGAAGTCTGCCAGCGCAGCGATGGTATTCCGTTCCATTCCGAAGTCTTGACTATCACATTGCGAGCAACACAGAAGCAATCCAGCCCCACTCGCGAAACATTCTTCAAAATTAAGGAAAATATTCCATTCTGCCCGTCACAAAAGAGCAAAAACGCCAAGACATCGGGCAAAAAGGAAACGTTTCACGGCTTGGAGCGGAATGCACAGCGGCATTGGGCAGCCCTGCAAAAAGCGTCCCCTGCCTACATAGAGACGGCTGTGCCGACCGCTCTTCGGCGCTGCCCGCCACGCTGCTGTGTTTTCGGGCGGATGAAGCAGTGCGATGCATCGGTCATCGCAGCGTGCTACATCGGCTATCGCAGCGCGCTGCGTAGGCCATCGCACCGTGCTGCATTTTGCACGAGTCCCCCATGCCATTTTCTCCTTGTAGCCCTCTTCGGGGAAATCCAACCCGCCAGCCAGCACCCGTCTGCATGCTTCTTCTATAGTTTCATTCCTATCTTTTTATCAAATAGACATTACACATACGGCAGGACACTTTGCTTGGAATAAATCCGCACGACAGCTCATTGGCCCCCAAGAAAGCGTTCAGAAAGATTATGCACCATACTGTTTTTCAACCGTAAACGCCATTACATGGCATATTCGGACAGGTGTCCGATACAGACAGGTGTGCAATATTGACGCAAACAAAATGTTGTACAATTTATGAAAATGCTGGTTTGGGGGAAATGAAACTACTATAAGGAAAACTTTATAGTGCATTTTATGTTTCTTTGAAAGATTTAACATATCTTTGCGCACGTAATTGAAAGACGGATTGCTTGCCACTAATGACGACACACGAATACTGAACAGCAAAGCGCAAAGCCCCCTCTGACAAACATTACAGCGAATAACGAAACAAACATAAACATACTATGATGCTATTATCTACAAACTCTAACCAGACAAAGAGCGAGAGCAAGGCAGGCAATGCATGCCGCCGCCACACATCATGTTACGGCCTCAGGGGGAAATCCCTGCTGCGCGGACTGCTGCTCGCATCGGGCCTGCTCATGCTGGGCAGCTGCATCGACAGTTCGTATGACCTGGGTGACGTGGATGCCACCATAGGCCTGGGAGTGAACGGACTCAAGGTCAAGTTGGGCAACACAGAGAAGATCTACCTCAAAGACATCATCGACACCGACGGCAACACCAAGCTTGACGGGAACAACCAATTCTACATCACCGAGCAGGGCAGCACAGACCTCAGCTACACGGTGCAGAAAGTGAACTCCACCATAGACCGCCTGGCCAGGGTGAAGACCAAGTTCCGCGTGCTGCGCTGGAGCGATGATCTGCTGAACCAGCTGGGTGCACCAAGCGGCACACAGGTGACCGTGCCCGCCAACTATACCCTGCACGGCAGTGCAGAGGGCGAGAACAAGAGCGACTTCACCACAGATGACATAGGCGAGGAGGTGGTCAGAATCACACGCGTATATCCCCGCAACTTCGGAGCAAGCCTCACGGTAAGGATGAAGAGCAGCGCCAACGTGAACTTCGGACTGGACAAGCTGCAGAAGTTTGCAGTCACCCTGCCCCAATACGTACACCTTCGCGAGATACCCGCAGGCTGGAGACTGCAGGGCAGCACGCTCATCCACGACACCGACATCACCATCGGCACCGACAGCAAACAGATATGCACCATCAACATCGACTATATCGACCTGAAGGAGGAGGGCACTCCCAAGAACGGCACCATCACGCTGCCCCAGGAGATGACACGCGTGGCCATGAGCGGCACAGCCTACTTCAGCAGCAAGAGCGCGTTCACGATGCAGCAGGACGACTACGCCGACATAGAGCTGGACATCAACTTCCCCAACGACGGCAAGATTGTGGTGGATAGCATCAAAGGCATCTTCAACCCCGACATCAACCCGAACGTCAACCCCATTGAAATCGCTGACAACCTGCCTGATTTCCTCAAGGATGACGCCACGAAGATTAAAGTGTCGAACCCCACACTGAAGTTCAACGTGGACATGAGAACGCTGCCCTCGGACGTGAACGTGGGTGCCACACTCACCTCAGTGAAGATCGGCAAGGGCGGATGGAGCCAGAGCGTGACCTTGCCACAGGTTACGATGAACGGCGGACGCGCCAACACCGCCTATTACCACAAGCAGGGAAGCAAACCCTACGACCCCGAAAGCGAAGTGACAGCAGGTGCCATCGTGAGCCGCGTAGAGGACCTGGGCAACCTGATAGAGCGTCTGCCCGACCAGATAGAGGTAGATATGAAGAACGGCAAGGTGAAGCTGGCACAGCAGGAGGCCACCATGACTCTGGGCAAGACCTATAGGGCCAAGGCCGACTACAGCGTGTTCGTCCCCCTGGAGATGGAAGAGGGCTTTACCATTATATATAGGGACTCCACCAACAGCATGGAGGATGACCTGAAGGACTACACCGCCGAGGGCATCCAACTGAAGACCATGGCCGAGAACACCATCCCCCTCGATCTCACGCTCAGCGTAAAGGCATTGGACCAGAACGGCAAGCCCATGCCCGGTGTCACCTTCACATCGGCCAAGGCAAAGGCCGGCCAGGGTGAAGGAAAGGCTCCTGTGAAATCGGAGATGACGGTGGTGGCCACCTTGCAGAACCCCAAGGACCTGCAGGAGATAGACCATTTCCTGTTTGAAGTCAAGGCTGAGAGCGCACAGGGAAGCGCATCGCAGCCCCTGGCATCGCAGCAGTACATCCGTCTGACCGACATCAAACTGATGCTCAAGGGCAAAGTGACGGTTGACCTCAACTGATGCGCAAGGCATGTGAGCACATTCCCACACAATGAGAAAACAGACAGAAATGAAACATCACCACATAGAAAGACTCATGAGACACAAGATAACAGTCATGGCCACGCTGCTGGCCGCATCGCTGGGCACCACCGCACAGGAACTGCGAACCACCTACTTCATGCAGACGTCGGACCTGCGGCATGAGATGAACCCCGCTCTGCTCGACCACAGTTACGTCTCCTTCCCCCTCCTGGGCAACATGAACATCGGCACGACAGGCAATTTCGGGGCCAAGACATTCATCTTCGACATGGAACCCACTTGGGAGAACTACGGAGTGAAGGGCCGCACCAAGACCACCTTCATGCACCCCGACGTAGATGCCGGCAAGTTCCTCGACGGCCTGAAGAACAACAACCGCATGGGCGTAAACCTCAAGTATCAGGTGTTCGGCTTTGCGTTCAAGGCCTTCGGAGGCTTCAACTCGGTGGATCTGAACCTTCGCTCGACCACCAACATAAGCATGCCCAAGTCGCTCTTCGAGTTTATGAAGGAGACAGGAAGCAAGACCGACTACCGGATATCCAAGCTGGGAGCACGCACAGAGAACTTTGCGGAACTCGGACTGGGCCACTCACACAAGGTGAATGAGCAGTGGACAGTGGGCGGCAAACTGAAGTTGCTCTTCGGCCTCGGCTATGCAAACTTCAACAGCGACCGCATTGACCTGCATCTCGATGACGACTACTGGCGCGTGAGCGGCAAGATAACAGCCGAGGTGGCAGCGATGGGCATTGACATGAAGGAGAGCGACAAAGTGGACCCGGAGAACCCTGACCGCCACCGCGTAGATGGTATCGACGACAACATCAGCGGGCTGGGAGGCTTCGGCGCCGCCATTGACCTGGGCGTCACATGGAAGCCCATCGAGCACCTCACCGTGAGCGCAGCTCTGACCGACCTGGGTGGCATCAGTTGGAAAAAGGCCCATCAGATGACTTCCACGGGCGAGTGGAACTTTGACGGCTTCGATAAGGACATCTACGCAGGCGGAAGCAAGGAGAACGGAACCGACCTGGGCGACCAGCTGGACGACCTGGGCGATGACCTCGGAGACCTCTTCTCGCTCTATTACGACGGTTCGAAGAACAAAGGTCACGCACTCTCTGCCAACCTCCACCTGGGTGTCGAGTACGCTCTGCCCTCATACGACAAGCTGCGCTTCGGCTTCCTCTATACAAGCCGCATGGCTGGCCAGTTCGCTTGGCACCAGGGCATGCTCTCGGTCAATGTGCGTCCCGTCAAGGCCATCGAGGTTTCTCTCAACGGCGCAGCCTCCTCCACAGGCGTCACGGGCGGCATGGTGCTCGACCTGCACGCCAAGAGGTTCAACTTCTTTGTGGGCACCGATTGCTTCCTGAGCAAGATGGGCAAGTACGGAGTGCCCCTCAAGAAAGCCAACAACAGCGTTTCATTCGGATTTGGCTTTCCTCTGTCCAACGTCTGAGAAGCGCAAGCAAGGAGCCGGACAGGCAAGCGCGACAATTAGAGAAGACAATTGAAAAAAAATCAGCAAAACTTTGGTAAAGACAAAACAAAAGGGTAACTTTGCCATGAGTTTTACATTTACATGGTATTTCTAAGGTAAAAGGAGTGGGGAGGCAGCTTTATGCGGTCTCCCCTTTTTCACACTGCCCCGCATGCCGCACGCAGCTGCGCATACGACCGCAGCACGCTGAGACACCTGCCACAGGCGCATGCCCAAGGCGAGCCGGCACGCCCAGAAAGACCACAAGGCATACAGCATGAGAAAAGCAGAACTATACCGCAGGGTGACAGAGTACTTCCAGCAGGCCATGCCACACGTGCAGACAGAGCTTCACTACCAGGATCCCTTCAGCCTGCTCGTGGCTGTCATACTCAGCGCACAGTGCACAGACAAGCGGGTCAACACCGTGACACCCGCCCTGCTGCACGATTACCCCAACGCCGAAGCCATGTCACTTGCCACGCCCGAAGTCATCTACGAATACATCAAGAGCGTATCCTACCCCAACAACAAGGCACGACACCTGGTGGGGATGGCCACCATGCTCCAGCGCGAATACGGCGGCGAGGTGCCCTCCACCATGGAGCAGCTCACCCGCCTGCCCGGTGTGGGACGCAAGACAGCCAACGTCATGCTCAGCGTCATCTTCCATCAGGCGGCCATGGCAGTAGATACACACGTCTTCAGAGTGAGCCACCGCATCGGACTCGTGCCGCCGTCGTGCACCACCCCACTCAGTGTGGAGCGGATGCTGACGCGCCACTTCGCCCCCGAAGTGCTTCATGACGCCCACCACTGGCTCATTCTGCACGGCCGATATGTGTGCACCGCACAGAAGCCCAAGTGCCAGCTTTGCGGCCTGCATGATATTTGCCAAGGAAAATTAGTTTGATTTGCGAAAAAAAGCATAACTTTGCAGGAGCAAGACAACAGAGATAAACAAACTGTTAACATACAACGATTATGACTATCAACGACTACAAATTCGCCGGCAAAAAGGCAATCGTCCGCGTGGACTTCAATGTGCCCCTGGACGAGAACGGTCACATCACTGACGACACACGTATCCGTGGCGCACTGCCCACGCTGAAGAAAATCATCGCCGACGGCGGTGCATGCATCATCATGAGCCATATGGGCAAGCCCAAGGGCAAGGTTAACCCCAAGCTCTCACTGGGTCAGATCCGCGAGGCCGTAGAGGTGGCACTGGGTGCTCCTGTAGCATTCGCTCCCGACTGCGCCAACGCCGACGAGGCTGTGAAGGCTCTCCCCATGGGCCAGGCACTGCTGCTCGAGAACCTGCGCTTCTATCCTGAGGAGGAAGGCAAGCCCGTAGGCATCGACAAGGCAGACCCCGCATACGACGCTGCCAAGAAGGAAATGAAGGGCCGTCAGAAGGACTTCGCCAAGAAGCTCGCCTCATATGCTGACTGCTATGTGATGGATGCCTTTGGCACCGCACACCGCAAGCACGCCTCTACAGCCGTGATTGCCGACTACTTCGATGCCGACAACAAGATGCTCGGATACCTGATGGAGAAGGAAGTGAAGGCAGTAGATAACGTGCTGAGCGACATCAAGCGTCCCTTCGTAGCCATCATGGGCGGCTCTAAGGTATCGTCAAAGATCGGCATCATACAGAATCTGTTGGGCAAGGTAGATAAGCTCATCCTGTGTGGCGGCATGACATACACCTTCTCCAAGGCTCATGGCGGCGAGATCGGACAGTCTATCGTGGAGCTGGACAAGCTGGATGTGGCACTGGACGTAGAGAAGACCGCCAAGGAGAACGGCGTGGAGCTTGTGCTGGGTGTTGACTCTGTGTGCTGCACCGATTACGACTTCGCCAACTTCTGCGTGAAGGAGGGTGCTCAGGTAGAGACCTTCCCCTCAAACGCCATACCCGCCAACTTTGAGGGTCTCGATGCAGGTCCACAGAGTCGCGAGAGGTTTGCAAAGGCCATCGAAGGCGCCAAGACCATCCTGTGGAACGGTCCTGCCGGCTGCTTCGAGTGCGATGAGTTCACAGCAGGAAGCAAGGCCATCGGTGAAGCTATAGCAAAGGCAACAGCCGAGGGCGCCTTCTCACTCATCGGCGGTGGTGACTCTGTAGCATGCTGCACCAAGTTCGGCCTGACCGACAAGGTGTCTTACATCTCCACTGGAGGCGGTGCTCTGCTCGAGGCTATCGAGGGCAAGGTGCTTCCCGGAGTGGCTGCCATCAAGGGCGAATGAGACTGCTAAGTGCATTTTTACTGACATCAATACTGGCTATGGCCTCCTGTAACAAGAAACAGGAGGCCTTGCCGTATGTAGGCAACGCCGATGGCGCCGACAGCACAGCGCTCAATGTGGCCGTGCTGCCCACGCTCAGTTGCCTGCCGGTCTATTATGCCCAGCGCATGGGAATGTTTGAGCAGGCTGGAATGAGCGTGCATCTGTGGAGATACCGGGCACAGATGGATGTGGATACCAGCGTGCTGCGCGGACATGTGAACCTGGCTGTAAGCGACCCCTTCCGCGCCATCAGACTGCAGAGCGACAGCCTGCACATCTCTGCACTCATGGCCATGGACGAACCGCTGTCGCTCCTGGCGCTGAAAGGCAAGCGCGTGAAGCAGATGCAGCAGATGAAAGAGAAGACCGTGGCAGTGTGCCGGCTCTCGTGCACCGACTACTGGTGCCAGCGTATGGTAACCGAGAACAAACTCGAGCTCAGCCAGATCTTCCGTCCACAGATCAACGATATCTTCCTGCGCACAGACATGCTCAACAACGGGATGATCGATGCTGCCATGCTCCCCGAGCCTTATGCCACATGGGCAGCACTGGAGGGACACAAGCGCATCAGCCGCTCGAAACCCAACAGCATATGCAATGCTCTGTGGATTACAGCCTTCCGCGAAGAGAACAACAACCCACACGAGGCACAGGCCAAGACCTTTGCGCGTGTATATAGGGAAGCCATCGAGCGCATGGCAAGCGATGCACAGGCCGACACCCTGCGCGCCATCCTGACAAGCGAATACGGACTGCCACCCCTGCTGACCGACACCATCCAGCTCCCCCCGATGCCCAAACCACGTGCTGTCAACGAACAGGAGATGGACTCGGTGGCCGCTTGGCTGCGTGAGCAAAACCGCCTCCCCAAGGAATACTCTACACAGAAATTTCTTACACGACAAATCAAATGAGCCGTCCCATCAATATCTCCACCCTGAAGCAAATCACCGACTCGGTGTACGAAGAGCTCTATGCCAAACACATCAGCGAGGCGCACGACAAGCTGAGCGTGCTGGTGCAATACAGCCAGGACAGCCAAATCAGAGCCGACTTCGAGGAGCTGAGGGTCAACTACTGCGCCATGCTCAACTTTCTGACGGGTGGTGGCAGCGATGACAACCGCGCGACCATACAGGCACGAATGCTCCAGCGGAGCTGGGAGATGCTCACCCGGGTACGTCGGGACGTGCGTCTGCGTACCGGTTCAGACACCTACAGCAAGACAGCAACCAAGCTGGCACAGGACGGCAACGACGCCCGCTCGCTCATGCAGCAATGGACCAGCACACTCCCCTCCGAGGAGCGGTTTACTCTGCAGGACACTATCTTCGACTACCTGTGGACGTCGCCCCTGTGGAGCAATACCGAAACAGCGCTTTGGCATAAATTCATCCAGCGGCAGGACTACATGGTGCAGCAGCACCTGCTGGGCGCTCTGATGCTGGCCGTATGGGAGTTCCCCGACCTGGAGAAGCTATCTGTCATCACCCTCATGGCTGAGAGCGAGAACAAGCGCACACGCCTGACAGCCATCACGGCATTGGTCTTCATCAACCAGCAATACGGGCACGAGCTGGAAGAACTGGCGGGCTACAGCCCCGGCACATTGTGCACCACCCTGCGCCCCACGGTCATGGCGGTGCAGAAGGAGTTCGTCCTCATGCTGGCCTCCAAGGTGAGTTTCGAGTACGAACAGGACATAATCAACAATCTTCCAAAGGACGATACAGCTACTGCCATCAGGGAGGCCATGAATATCAAGCTCGATTTCGTGAAACGCAGACTGGCTTCGGGCCTGGACCCCAACTTCTCACGCATGAGCACGCTGCACAGCTGCAGGTTTCTGAGCATCTGCTCCCATTGGTTCTTGCCCTTCGATACCTCACACCCCCTGGTGCAGTCGATTATCATGGGTAACGATGGCAAAGAGAACAAGGCACTGAACAAAATGGCAGAGGTAATCACCGACTGCGACATCGACAAGTATGCCATGTGTGAGATGATAGGCAGCAACAAGCAACTGGCACAATCCCTATCGGAACAGTTGGAACAGGCTGGCATGGCTCCCCAAGACACCAAACAGCCCGACATAACGCTGCGCCACATCGTACAGAACCTCTACCGCTTCTTCACCCAGTCGCACGTGAGCCGCGACGTGCGCACCCCCTTTGCATCCTACCAACTGCTCATCAACCAGCAGAGATTTCGCACAAACGACGGCGAGAGCATCTACCTCGACTGTGCAAAGATACTCTACGATGCCAAAGAATACGATGCGGCCCTACTCCTACTGGACAGCATGATGCAACAGTATGGAGCAAGCCAGGCATTGCTGAAGCTCAAGGCCAAGTGCTACCAACAAGCAGGAAAAGACCAGGAAGCCTATTCCTGCTACACCCAAGCCATGTTCCTGGACGAGGACGACTGGTACATGATGAATATTCTCGTGCTGTGTTGCGAGAAGTTAGGCAAGCGCAAAGAGATGTACCACTGGCTGGACAAACTGTTGGAAAAGAATCCAGACGACAAGACACTGCTGCTACGCAAGGCAGAATCCCTGGAGGAAGACGGACGATGGAACGATGCACTCCAACTGTATCACCGCATCTCTTATCTTCGTCCGACGGACGCAGAGGCCATCGTGGACATTGTCCGAGGAGAGTTTATGACTTGCAACGTCGATGCCATCAAGAAATACATCACCAAGATAGAGGGTCTAGAAAGCAATCTAACCTGGACGATAACGATGTTACGTGCAGACCTCTGCTTCATCCAAAACAATTGGAAGGCCGCGAAAGCCTACTACACAACCGCGCTCTACACCTTCCTGGACGAAGGGGAATTCACCATTGACGACTTCCGATATAGCTTTGAGAGACATAGAGACATGATCAAAGCCAATGGCATAAGCAATGATGACATCAACCTCATGTGGGATGCAATATGGACAAGCTACATCCATGGCACATGACAAACCCTCGGCAGCCAATGACATGAAGCACACACGAACCCATACACCCCCGCTCCAGTCCATCCCCTCCGTAGCAACGTGGCTCATGCTGGCCATTGCCGCACTCGGTTCATGTACAGGCGGCGGACGGGTACAGCCCTCTACAGAGCAGACTGACCACCCCACCCTGAGCGCACAGGAGCGATGGGCCATGGCCGACCGCAGCCTCACGCCCGGTACCTACGCGCCACTCGTGCGTCTGCCATTCCTCTTCGCACAAGGACAAGACGCGGAGCAGCGGCTCGACAGCATCAATCACGCGGCACACATACTGCTCTTCTGGGCCTCGTGGTGCAGCGACTGCCACGAGGAGACACCCGCACTGCTGGCTCTGCAAAAGGACTTCCCACAGCTGGCCTGGCTTACGGTCTCGCTGGACAACGAGGCCACCAAAGCCCGTGATTACGTATGGAAAAACGAACTCAGCGGCATGCACCTCTTTGACGGGCGCGACTGGCGCGGCCAGGCATGCGAAGACTATGCCGTGGCACTGCATGGCATTCCCCATATGGTACTCATTGACAGCCAAGGGCGGTTGGCCTGGAGCGGACAGCAAACCGACAGTCTGCGCTCTGCCATCACCCATCTGCTCAAGGCAGAACATTCCCACAAAGCCCACAAATAAGCATCCCGGAAGCCACGGAAGATACCCCATCGCACCAGGCGACTCATCTTACCCTTTTCCCAACCGCCATCTGCCGCCCGACTCTGGGCGACCGACATCCGCACGCACCTCACCGAAGCACATACAGAAGTTTGCTTCACCATCAGGAATACAAGCGAAGGCCGGCAAACAAACATCGAATCACGAGGCCATCCACTGCACTATGCCAAGACTTGAACAAGAAGAAAAAGGGGAGCAAAGCTGCATGCTTCTGCTCATGCAGAGAGGCAAGGCAAAAGATGCACTACGGTGCATGCATCATCGCAGCGCACTGCGTTGGCCATCGCAGCACGCTGCATCCGCCATCGCAGCGCACTGCATCCGTCAATACACGCCAGAGCATCGGAAGCACCAACGCCTTCACTATCTTCCCTCACACTCTTGAGAAAGTTCGGGAAGCAGATTATGCACTTTTTCCCACAACGCAAAACAGGGAGATGCTTCGCAGCAACTCCCTGTCATTCTCTAGGTACTAGCCTCTGTCTAAGGCGAAAGATTGTTTTCAGGATATCTGTCGCAAAGATACAACAACCTTTTGCATTTTGCAAATTTTAACTGTATGTTTTTTAACACATCCTGCACTTTCTTTCATTCCACCGCTATTCTGCATGCTTTTGGGTGTGATAAGCCGCCATTTCCTGTATGGGACCACGCAAGATGCGACCTATTTTCATGCCTTCGGCACGGGCAGCCTCGGCAAGTTCCTCACCGAAGGAAAAGGCTATGCCGCCCACAAAGTTGACTGGCAGTTCGGCATGCCCATAAGCGCGCACATTCCTGCTCAGGAACTGGCGGAATGCCTCCACGAGCATAGCATGCACCTGGGGGTGCTGCCGGTGCCGGTTGATGAAGGGTACAAGCGATGCCAGGAAGCGGTTGGGCTGCGGCTGACGATAGACGCGGTCGATGATATCGGGCTCGGCAAGGTCGTATTCCCGCTCAAACTCCAGCCTCATTTCCTGGGGGAAGATGCCCTTGAGCAGATTGCCCAGAAGCGTCCTGCCCAGCACTGCCCCACTGCCCTCGTCGCCCAGGATAAAGCCCAAAGGCGGCACATGAGCAGTGATGGACTGTCCGTCGTAGAGGCAGCTGTTGGCCCCTGTACCCAGAATGCAGGCTATACCAGGCCGGCAGCCGCACAGAGCGCGGGCCGCTCCCAGCAGGTCACTCTCCACCTGTATGCTGGCTTGGGGGAATATCTGCTGCAGCACATTGTGCACTGTCTGCGAATAGGGTTGCATGCACCCTGCCCCATAGAAGAATATCTCGGCAGGCTGACAGTCTGCCGGCAACTGTGGCACGAGCTCCTCCGCAACGACACGAAATATGGCATCCTGGGAGTCACGCACGGGATTGATGCCCAGTGTGTGCACTTCCAGAATGCCATACTCACGGCTGGACAGTGTCCAGTCGGTCTTTGTGGAGCCGCAGTCAGCCACCAATATGATATCGGTCTTGCTCATGGCTCCTTCTGAGAATCTACCTCTTACTGCTTGTCGGTAGTATTGGGTGTTTCAGTTGCAGGAGCCTCTGCGGGAGTCTGGTCAGCAGCTGAGGGCTGTGCAATGCCGGGCATGTTGCCAGGGTTGGTAGCCTTCTGCTCGGTGGCCTGCTGCATGATTACAGAGTCGGTAGCCTTGGCTGAGGGCAGGAAAGCCACGCTCATCACGCTGAGGACAATCATCACAATGGCCAGACCCCAGGTTGCCTTCTCAATGAAATTAGTTGTCTTGGGAGCTCCTGCCATCTGGTTGAAGCTCGAGTAGTCGGCTGCGAGACCGCCGCCCTTGGACTCCTGGACGAGTACGATGAGGCACATCAGGATGGAGGCCAGCACTACCAGGATTACGATAGATGTGTACATGTCTTATGTTATTTATTTGTTCTTGTCGTTCAACACCAGTTTCTCGAGGAAACGTATTTGGTCTGCAAAGTAACGGTTTTTTTTTGGATATTTCAAGGAAAGCTGTCTGATAATTTTGACTGCGCTCTCATATTTGCCCTGCTTTATGTATATACTGGCCATTATCTCGGTAAATATCTCCTTCCCTTCGGCCTGCGTTTCCTGTTTTCCTGCCGTTGGCTCGCTCTTCTGAGCAGGTTCCGCCGGAAGTGATATACGGCCGTCACCCTGCTCGAGGAAGCGCTCCACCACTCCGCCACCATTCATGGGTGTAGAGTCGGTGTGCTCCTCGTCCTGCTCGTTTTGCAGCATGTAGGAGATGTAGTCCTTGGTAGCATCCACGGGGAGACCTGGTGTAGGCTCCTGCGCGGGGGGCAGACTGCCCAGGAAGTTGTCTATCAGTTGGTCGGTGCTCTGCCTGTGGCTCTCGCCCGGCATACCGCCGGCATAGCGCTTGCGCTCCTCCTTGACCTTGTAGTGAGGCTCCTCGGTGAGATGAAAGATGGAGGCGCGACTGGGCACCATCACCGCATTGCGGCGAAGTTCTTGGTCATAAAGGGGCGAATGCTGCTTGTGCAATGCCTGCAGGAGCAGGATGCGCGCTGCATGGAAGTAGGGATAATCCCCTATCTGCTCCCTCAGCTGCTCCACAGCATGCTGGTCCATACTGTCGGGGCGGCGTATAAAGTCTATCAACGGTCTCTGAGGCATCGTTCTGTGAATGCTTGTTCCCTCATCGCTTAGGCTACATGCGCCGTCGGCTGCGGGGAGAAGGTTTATACTACATTATATATATAGCCGTGGGGCGGAAGGCAATTACCAGTTGGCCACAGTGGCATTGAATATCTGGTCGGTGATGTCTTTCACCATCTGGGTCACCAGTTCCTCCTGCACCGAAGTCAGCTGCTGCGAGGAGTCGTACTCGGTGGTGGCAGTGAACTGGCGCTCAAAGTCCTCGGTATGATTCTTGTTGTTGACAAAGCGCACGTTGACGGTCATCTTGAGTTGCACCTGACTGCTGTATCCGCTACTGCTTATACCCTTGTTGAACTGGTCGAATCCTGTAATCTCTCCAGAGAGCTGCAAGTCGCCGTTCTTCTTCACCTGCCGCAACTTGGTCTGCGATGCGAAGATGTCAGTGAGCTTGTTCTGGAAGATAGACTGCATGGGTGCCCACACATAGGCACTCCTTATGGGGAAGTTGTCTATCTGTATGGTCTTGGTCTTGGTGTAGTCTATGCTTGCTCCGTTGAACTTATAGGAGACCTTGCATGCGCATAGTACCATACATACCAAGAGACATGTTGTGCCCAAAGCAGTGCGCCATGCACTCAGTTTATTCCTCAATGCCATAAGCTTTTATCTTTCTGTACAAGGTGCGCTCGCTGATTCCGAGTTCATCGGCAGCGGCCTTGCGCCTGTAATGGTTGCGCTGGAGAGCCTTCAGTATGTTGCGTTTCTCCATGTTGTTAATGTTGAGCGTCTCGTCATCGAGCACTTCCTCGGGAGTCTGTATATCAACATCCATCCCCCCCACATGACGATAGCCAAGCGGCGATGATGTGTCCATCACCGTGGGCTGCCCCATTGTACCGGGCTGCGAAGGCGCCGGTAGTCGTGCCTGCAAGGGATGCGACATGGCATTGACTCTCTGCTTCAGTTCATTCACCTCCTGCGTGAGCACCTGTACCGCATTGGCCAAGAAGCGGATTTCCTGCTCATAACCATGGGCATCGGACTGTGTCAAACCGCCCATCGACACGATAGAGGTCTCTTCATCGGAATTGGGTACGATGCCATGCTTGGCAAGCATCGCAGGGGTGATGAGCCTCTCCTGCGACAGGATGCTCAACTGTTCGGTGATGTTGCGAAGCTGGCGCACATTGCCGGGCCACTTGTAGCTCAGCATCACCTGCTCGGCTTCAGGCGTGAGACGGATGGGCTCGGGGATGTTGTACTTCTCGGCGGTGTCGATGGCGAACTTCTTGAAGAGCAGCACCACATCGGTCTTGCGGTCCCTCAGAGGCGGCATCTGAATGTTGATGGTACACAGTCGGTAATACAAGTCTTCACGGAAGTGTCCTTCGCGGATGGCGTGAGGGATATTGACATTGGTGGCTGCCACGATGCGGGCATTGGTCTTGCGGGGCGAATTGCTGCCCACGCGGATGTATTCGCCCGTCTCCAGCACACGCAGCAGACGAGCCTGGGTGCTCATGGGCAACTCACCCACCTCGTCGAGGAAGAGCGTTCCGCCGTCTGCCGCACCGAAGTAGCCCTCGTGTTCTCCTATGGCGCTGGTGAAAGCGCCCTTCTCATGTCCGAAGAGTTCACTGTCGATGGTGCCCTCGGGGATAGAGCCGCAGTTGATGGCGATGTACTTCTTGCCCCTGCGCTGACTGTTGTCATGGATGATGCGCGGTATGACTTCCTTACCCACACCGCTTTCTCCCTGGATGAGTACAGAGAGGTCGGTGGGAGCCACCTGCACGGCAGTTCGCAAAGCCTCATCCAATGCTTCGTCCCGGCCAACTATTCCATATCTGTTCTTAAGACTCTGCAATTCCATTGACTGGCTCATGATACACTGACGTTAGACTGTTGAGAAGGCATGGCGTGCGGGTTGCATACCTTGAGCAAGCACATGCCTATGGTTATCCAGAAAATCTCCCTCACCCTGACAATAAGACTGGTGAGCACGCCGTAACTGCCATTGAGAAGGCTGAAATCGGCAAAGACAGCCATACCTGCCTCTCTTACTCCTACCTGCATGGGTATGAAGAAGATGATGTTGGCGAGCAGGCTGGTGAACCCCTGCATGGCGATGCAGTCAACGAGAGCCACCTCGTCGGTAAAGACAAAGAGGATGAACTGCAACTCCAGGCAGCCAAGCAATCTGGCCAGAACCTCCAGCGAGAGGGCGGCTATGAAGGTGCGCGGATTCTGTCGGTGCAATGCGGTAATCTGCTCATCTATGGTGCGGAGTGTCTCGCGGTTCTCTTGCAGCCATCCCGAAAAACGCTTGCCCACCACAGGCAGGTGGGTAAGCCATGCCACACTCTTCTCTGCCATACCCTTGCGATAGGCTCTGATAAAGACAAAGAGGCCCGCTGCCACGAACAGCGTACTGAACAGCAGCAGACTGGCCGACAGCCAGGTAAGGCGGGAGAAGTAGGCAAGCACAAACAGCACAATGCAGAATGCCCAAAAGCAGAAGTGGCTGAATATGTGCATCATGGAGTTGAGAAGCACACAGCTGACCGCCCGCTCGGTACCGAGAAACGGGCGCAGTTCCATGATGCGATAAGGTTCTCCACCCAGCACACCAGCGGGCGTCACATAGTTGAGTGCATAGCCCGTCACCGTGTATTTCATTATCCTCCAAAAGCCAACGCTACGCTCCTGCTGTTCCTGTTCGCCCGAGCGTATGATAAGGCTCCATGCCCAGGCATTCATAAGATAGATGACAAGCCACAGGAGCAGGCAAGCGGGCAACCAGATACCAGCTCTGCGTGCCGCCGTGGCAGCCTCTGCCCACGTGACATCCAGGTTGCGCACCATCAGCCATACAGCTGCGATGCCCAACGCAAAGAACAAATTCCTATATAATGGTCTCAATCGTTCCTCCTATGTATGTTCTTCATTCTATGTTTCCACCTCGTCGCTCGTCCCTTCTTTCGAAGAAGAGTTTGGGAAGAGGCGATATGTGCCCCTCGTCGTAACGCTCTCTGCTGCGCAACACATCCACTGCCGAATAGAGAGCATGGTTGAAGCTCAGGGTATTGAAGCTGGTTGCGTCTTCACCCATAGGCTGGGTGTTGTAGGCAGGATACAGAGTGATGCGCCCCTCTGGGTCTTCTGTCAGACACACTCCCCAGGCATGGGCGGCATCACGGAAGCAGCGGCGTGCCGAAGCATGGTCGAGTGCGAGCACCACGTCATAGTGCTTCTGCTGGTCTTCCTCAAAGAATGTCTCGGTGAGGAAAGGACCATAGAGAAAGGCCCGAAGTTCCTCGGCCTTAGCCTCCCACTCCTCTTTTTGACGGTCAGTATCAGCCACCACCGCCATACGCGGTCTGCTGAAGTCGAGATCGCGCTCCAGCAGCCTCACCGTTCTCTCCATCTCCTCGTTGATATGCTCCCTGCCCACCAGTATCATGCAGTCGGATGCAGAGAGATAGACCACCGCTCTGGCATCGGTAGTGCAGATGTCCATATCGGCATCGCCAACAAACACCAGCGCATCTATCACGCCGCTCTGCAAGTCATTCTGCCATGCCGGCAAGGCTGGCACAGCGCTCTCCTCCCCTTCAGGCACAGCAGTTTGGGTGGCATCTACCACGCATACGCATTCTGCCTTGGCATGTTCCGCACCGGGAATGACAGTAAAACGCACATCCGACTCGCGTCCTTCTCTCAACCTCTCTACACGCTCCTTGCTGGCATACAGCACGGGGACAAACAGATCGGTCATCTGTGGTTCCTCCAACGAAGCAATGGCCATCAGGCATGCTGAGTCATCCTCGGCTGCCGGCACGATGCCTATCTTGTATTTGTTCATCGTTCTTTCTTTTATGTTTTATGCCGACTCTGCACCCTATCCATCAGTTTACACCAGTCTGCTCTGTTATCTTCTATTCACTTTGAAGCCTTCTGTTCCGCCTTTCCCTCGACTGCAGCAGAATCGGCCTTCTCTTCTTCCACCCCCGTGTCAATGAAGGAATATTGCTCCTCTGGCAGCTGCAGCGTATAAAGCGAACCTTCCAATCGGCGCATCAGACCGCGCTTCATCTTCTCGGGTGCATAGACAAACCCTTCCACCACAACCACTCTGTTGGTCTCGGTATCTACACGGCTATGGCTCACAAACGGACCGCCCATGCTGTCCCACAGGTTTTCCAGCTTGTTTTCTTTCACTACCCACAGCCCTCGCATCTCCATGGCATACTTGCCGTGCACGTTTATCGCCTTGATGTCAGTATGCACCGTGTCTGTCTGCATGAACATGCCCGGATGTTCGCCTGGCATATTCTCCTTCATCACAGAGTCGCGCTTGGCCATGACATACTGCCTGTTGAAGGTCTCGGGACCCTCATAGGGATAGCTGTACATGCAGATGCTCACCATGCCTTGTGCCGTATTGTTGCTTGCCCAGAAGAACTGCTTGCCCTTCTTGTATGCCTTGATTTCCTTGGGAGCATACAGTTTGCAGGCAAACTCACCCCATGCCAGGTCGTAGATGACCTTGGAATAATGCACCTGCAGCTCCTTTATCAGGCGGTTCATCTCGGTATGCGTAAGGAAATCCACCACCTCCTGACGATGCTCCTCACAGAATTCCTTCAGACTCTCGGCGTTGGGAGTGTTGAAGGTGAGCACTATCTGGTCGATGGCATATTTGTCTCTGATGAAGCGCATACGGGTCTGGGTGAACTGCTGCTCGTCCATGTTGACCTGTATGATATTGCGGAAGATCTTCATTCCATCGCTCAGATGCTTAGGCTCCACCTGCGAGATGCGGAACGAGCGCTCCGATTGAGGGAGTCCTGGCACATCGGTGTCAAGAACGTCAAAGAGTGCTCTTCCTGCAGGTGCATTCCACATCTGGTCATCCATGACCACCAGCACCTCATAGGGCCGTCCGCTGGCCTTGGGCAGAAGAGCTTCCTTGGTGCATCCCGCCAGCAGCACAACTGCAGCGAGCAAACACATCGCTCCAAGCCACTGAATATTCTTTCTCATCTCTGTATCTCCTTTCTTGTCGATTCTTTACTATAATATATAATGTGTACCGGCAGCTTCACACCTACTCGTCACATGCGTCTCACAACTCTGCACCGCCCTTATGGGCATGCAGCAAACCGCATGCAGCATAGATATCCTGCCCGCGGCTGGCCCTGATGGTGGTGGTCACACCGTGATGGGTGAGGTAGTCGCGCAGCCACACCATAGTATCTTCGCTGGCACCGCGATAGGGTGTGTCGGGTATCTCATGGAAGCGGATGAGGTTCACACGGCATTCCATGCCACCGAGCAACTTCACCAGTTGTCGGGCATGGGCCGGCGAATCGTTCAATCCACCAAACACGATGTACTCAAAACTGAGCCTGCGCTGGTGCGTCCAGTCGTGTTGCCGCAGCATCGCTATCAGCTCTGTGGCCGGACAAGCATGCTCGGCAGGCATCATGGCAAGTCGTTCCTCGGGGAATGGATTGTGCAGGCTCACCGCCAGATGGCAGTCGCTGTCACCGAGGAAGCGCTCCACCTTCTGCTTCACGCCCACCGTAGAGACCGTGATACGCTTGGGACTCCAGGCCCATCCATAGTCAGAGGTGAGCACCTGTGTAGCCCTGAGCATGTGCTCGTAATTGTCCATCGGCTCTCCCTGACCCATGAAGACCACATTGGTCAGAGTGTCACGCTCGGGCAGAGAGTATATCTGATTGAGAATCTCTGCCGCACTGAGGTTTCCGCTGAATCCCTGTCGTCCTGTCATGCAGAAGCGGCAACCCATGCGGCAACCCACCTGGCTGCTCACACACAACGTGGCTCTGTCACCATCGGGAATATACACCGACTCCACCATCTGCCCGCCGGCAGTGGGAAACAGGTACTTCACCGTGCCATCCACACTACGCTGACAGTCAGCAGGCGGTTGGCATCCCACCGTATAGCGCTCCGCCAAGAGCGTACGCATACGCAGCGAGATATTTGTCATCTCGCTGATGTCGGCCACATGGCTCTTGTATATCCAACGCGCCATTTGCCCTGCCGTGAATGCAGGCATGCCCATTTCTGCAGCCACCGACCGCAGTTCGTCAAGGGTCATTCCAAGGAGTGCCTTCTTTTCCATAATACTAACAATATGCAAAGATACACCTTTCCTGGCAGAAAACACGACTTCCTTTCACAAATCCATCGGGCATATACATCTTTTATTACACGCATGCGCATACAACCGCAGAAATTTATTATCTTTGCACGAAAGTTACAAACTAATCTATCAACACTTACAAAAAGCATGAAGAAAAGTTTTCTGAAAATCGCAATGGCGGTACTCGTTGCCGCCTCTACCTGTTTGAGTGCAGGTGCACAGAGCCTTAGCCCCAGCACCAAATGGCATTGGGACAAAGGTACCATCGTTGTGGAAACACCCGCCCGCCCTGCCGGACAGAAGAATGTACTGGGCCTCACCGCTCCCAAGATGACCACTGTAAGAGTGGGCTTCGTGGGGCTGGGTATGCGCGGACCAGGCGCTGTGGAACGTTTCTGCCACATTCCCGGTGTACAGATTGTGGCTCTGTGTGACTATGAAGCACCTCGCGCCGAGGCTTGCCAAAAGTATCTGCGTAATGCCGGACTGCCCCCTGCAGCCATCTACAGCGGCGAAAAGGGTTACGAGGAGTTGTGCAAGCGTCCCGACATCGACCTGGTATATGTAGCTACCGACTGGGACCACCACTTCCCCGTGGCTGTCTGCGCCATGAAGAACGGCAAGCATACTGCCATCGAGGTGCCCAGCGCCATGAACCTGGAGCAGTGCTGGGAGCTCATCGACCTCTCAGAGCAGACACGCATGCACTGCATGATTCTGGAGAACTGCTGCTATGACTGGTATGAGATGACTGCTCTCAACATGGCACAGCACGGCGTATTCGGCGAAATCGTAAGCGCCGAGGGTGCCTACATCCACAACCTTCTGCCCTTCTGGGATGCCTATTGGAAGAACCCCGACGGCAGCGATCCCGAGAAGCTGGGATGGCGTATGAAGTACAACAAGGAGAACCGTGGTGACGTGTATGCAACACACGGACTGGGCCCTGTGGCACAGGCTCTGGATATCCACAGAGGCGACCGCTTCAAGACTCTGGTGGCTATGGACACCAAGAGTGTAGTGGGCCGCAACTATGTGAAGCAGCACACTGGCAAGGACTGTCCCGAGTATCGCAACGGTGACCAGACCACTACTCTGATGCGCACAGAAAACGGCAAGATGGTACAGATACAGCACAACGTGATGACTTACCAGCCCTACAACCGCCTGTACAAGCTCATCGGCACCAGCGGCTACGCCACCAAGTATCCCGAACCACGCTTTGCCCTGGATGGTGGTGCCATCAAGGAGAGCGGTGTACCTCAGGTTGACAAGCTCGACACACACAACTTCATGAGCAAGGAGCAGCAGGATGCTCTGGTATCTAAATACGAGCACCCCATCCTGAAGAAGTACGGTGCAATAGCCAAGGAAGTAGGTGGTCACGGCGGTATGGACTACATCATGGACGCCCGCATGATTTACTGCCTGCAGAATGGTCTGCCTCTGGACATGGACGTATATGACCTGGCAGAGTGGTGCTGCCTGGCCGAACTGGGCACACTGAGCATGGACAACAACTGTGCAGCTGTTTCCTTCCCCGACTTCACACGTGGTTTCTGGAACGTGGAGAAGGGTTTCAAGCACGCTTATGCCGCTCCTGAGGACGAGGCTCACGCTGCAGCCGCTGCCAAGGCAAGCACTGAGGCACAGAAGCAACTGACCCTGAAGAAGAAACTCTGGGAGAAGTACGACAAGGAGAAGGCCAAAGCAGCCAAGAAGGCAGCCAAGAAATAAGCACTGGACAAATGCCTTCGAAGAAGGAACTGCGCGCCTTGGCGCGACAAAGAAAAGCGGCACACTCGCCTGCAGAGCTTCGCATCATGTCGGAGCAAGTATGCAGGGGAGTGTGCCGCTCCCTTTTCTGGCAGCAGGCCCACAGCGTGCTGCTCTATCATCCTCTGCCCGATGAGGTGGATGTCACCGCGCTCCTGCACACAGCTGTCAGCGCAGGCAAACAGGTGCTTCTGCCTGTAGTGACCGGTCCGGACAGCATCGAAGTGCGACGCTGGACACCCGACACCCCCATGCAGACAGGTGCCTTTGGCATAGAGGAACCCTCGGGGGAGGATATCAGCAGGGAAGAATATGACAGCATCGACCTTGCCATCGTACCCGGAATGGGATTCGACAGCGAGGGACACCGGCTTGGACGGGGCAAAGGCTATTATGACCGGCTGCTCACACGCATGCCCGCCGCACACCTCACCGGACTTTGTTTCCCCTTCCAGATGCTTCCCGAAGTGCCCCACGAGGCACACGACATCAACATGGAAAACATCATCTTCGGCTGCGAAGAATAGCTGCTCGAACAGCAAATCAATATTATCGGAAGAACAAAAGGCATCTGCCGGATTCTGCCATTAGCAAAGCATACAACAGACACTCGCAGAGCATCTGTCCTACACCTGCCAAATACCCATCAACCACAAGTTAGACACCCATTCGTCACACGCTTTGCATTCCATCATCACACGCTTTGCGTTCCTTCGTCACCCGCAAAGCACCCATCCAACACCAGCAAAGCCTTCCATCCCCATCTGCTTTACACATCCGCAGTTGGCATGATACAACAAATCCAGCAGGACAACTCACCTTCATTCGCTGCCCTGTAGAGTTCCAGTAGGAACAAGCCCACTAAAGCAATGCCTTTATCTCCTCCAGGCGGGTAACCGTGTGGTCAGCCCAAGGGAGCTGCTCTGTGCCGGCATCGGGTCGGCGCAGATAGATGGTGCGCAGCCCGGCATCGTGCGCTCCGTGAATGTCTGTCTCGGGATTGTCACCTATCATCACAGTATGTTCGGGCGTTGCGCCTGTCTCGCGGAAAGCGTAATCAAAGAAAGCGGCACTGGGCTTGTTGGCCCCGGCATCCTCGCTCAGGATGATATGGTCAAAGTAATCGAAGAGGTTGCTGGCACGCAGCTTGCTGTACTGCACCTCGTGAAACCCATTGCTGCAAATGCTCATCCTGTAGCCCCGCTCCGCCAAGTAATCCATCAGGCTGTGCGCCCCTTCCACTACCCCAGGCTTCACCGCACACAGGGACAGGAAGTAGTCACTCACCTCGAGGCAGAACTCGCGCGTAGGTTCAAGCCCCTTACCCAAAGCCAGCGGGCGGCGGAAGCGCTCCACTATGAGGTAATCGCGGTCAATCTCACCATGCGAATACTGCTCCCACAGTTCACCGTTGGTCTGCCAGTAAGGCACTGTGAAAGCCTCCACACTGGGAAAGTGCCGCTGGAGATGGAAGTGGTCGAAGAGTTCGCCCAAGGCGATGATGGCATTGCCATGTGTATCATAGAGTGTATCATCGAAGTCGATGAAGAGATGGGTCACATTTTCCATAAGTGTGCTGACGTATGGCGCAGGCGGGCGGGGAAACTCAGTGGTCTCCCTCACGCGCACGCGCGTATTATATATAATGTATAGGGGGAGACTAAATCTTGCCCAGGATGCGGTCCATAACCCAGTTGACGCTGGTGGCGCTGATGCTGTCGGCCGTGCACGAACCGCGATGCTGCAGATGGCGAACCACCTGTTCGATGAGCGGCATCTGCACATGGGGCGGATTGGGCACCACTATCTCCTGCCGTCCTTGCGCATTGTGCAGGACAATGGGGTCGTAGGTAAACACCGAGAAGCACAGCTGCCCCTGGTCACCGATAAGCTCGATGCGGTCCTGGCGTGCACTCTCGTGGCTCACGAAGCACCACGAACCGCTGCCGGGAAGGCCGTCGTGGAACTGGAAGCAGGCGCTCACCGAATCCTCGGTCTCGTACAGACCGCCGCGGTTGGTGCGATAGCCCTTGGCCTGCACGATAGGACCGAAGAGCTCCTGAAGCAGATCTATCTGGTGGGGAGCCAGGTCATAGAAATAGCCTCCGCCTGCAATATCGCGCTGCACACGCCATGGAAGGTTGGTGCTGTTGTAGTCCAGGTCGCGTGGCGGCACGGCAAATCGTATCTGCACATTGATGACCCGGCCTATGGCACCCGACTGCACCAGCTCCTTCACCTTGAGGAAATACGGCAGACAGCGGCGGTAATAGGCCACGAAGCAGGGTACCTGGGTCTGCTCACTCACCCTGTTGACGCGCTGGCAGTCGAGATAACTGCTTGCCAACGGCTTCTCCACATACACCGGCTTGCCTGCCTTCATGCTCATGATGGCATAAGTGGCATGCGACGAGGGCGGTGTGGCGATATACACAGCATTCACCTCGGGGTCATCTATCAGCTGCTGCGCATCGGTGTACCAGCGCTCCACATTGTGCCTCTGGGCATACGACCGGGCTTTCTCCTTGCTTCGGCTCATCACGGCACGTATGCTGGAGCCTGGTATCATGGCAAAGGCCGGGCCACTCTTCTTCTCGGTGACCTCACCGCAGCCTATAAAGCCCCACTTTATCTCCTGCTCAGTATTGTTAAGGGTTTGCATAAGCGACTCTATTCTTCGTTATGCAAATTTACGGGTATTTGCCAAGAGAGCCAAGGCCGGCACGCACATTTTAGCCGTAAAGAGAACAGCGAAAGGGGGAAAAGCAGTAACTTTGCTCCAAATAAAGCTACTACACAATGGAGACAAACACAGAGAATCATATCAAGGTGCGCGAAGCGCGCTCGTATGCAAGGTGCATCAAGCTGGGACTGAGCACGGCAGCCGACCACGCAGGAGTGGTGTGGACACACACATGGCCCTCAGTGCTGCTGAGCCTGGTGCTGCCCATCCCAGGGCTGATTATCTTTATGGGACAACTGGACAGGCTGCTTTGCGAATGGCGCGAACTGGGATTTGTGCCACGCCGCAAACCGCTGGAGGGCTGGAGGATGGATGCCCACCGCAGCGTGAGGGCGCTGGTGAGCCAGTTAGTTTTCGTATTTATCATTTGTGTGATAGGCAGTTGCACGTGGGCAGCGATGGTATATCTGCCTCACGGCAAACTGATGGCAATGGCCGCGATGGTCATTCTCGCGCTGGTGGCATTGCCCTCGGTGATGATGATGATGGAGGTGGAATACAGCGACAGTCCGCTTCCCGTGTGCCGCGCAGGCTGGCTCACTGGCTTCAGGCACTACGGCAGCCTGCTGGCCTACAGTCTGCTGCTCTTCATGATCAACCTGCTCATCATGTTGGCCGGCACATTCCCCATGAACATCGTGACGATGGCATCCACCCAAGCCTGGCAAGCCGCTCTGGCCGGCGATACGGTGATGACACCCACCATGTGGCCGCTCGCCATAATAGCGTCATACATCATCTACCTGATCTTCACATTCTCGGCCATCACCATCACGGCATTCTGCAACAATCTCTTCTGGGGCAGCATCCATGTACGCGAGGCAGAGAAGAAACAGGACTAAGCCGCTTGCAGCCTGGCCGCTATAGGCCAACAGACAACAGGAAGGCATACGTCAGCTCCCACTCAGGGCTGTGGCGTATGCCTTCCTTGCGTAACAGCCCATCGGGAAAGTCCTCTCTGGGGAGCAATGGAACCGTCTTGGCCCGACTCCTCCGCATCATAACCCGTTTTTGCAGGAACCCCTTGGGACTGAAAGGATTCTGCGCTCCCGAGCTTCCCTCTCCACCCTACCCTCCGTCTCGCCCCATGGTCGCAGGACAAACAGAGTGCGCTGCACTGGGCTACGCAATGCGCTCCGTCGGGCATCGCAGCGCGCTGCGATGCCCGATGCAGCGTGCTGGAATTATTCAGGCAGCAAGCAGAAATCTCTGTTTGCAGGTTGCGGATGGCCGTACAAAGCCTTCTGATGGCCATACAAAGACTGCGTATGTGCATCCAAAGACTGCAAACGGAGATTTCACCAAGCACCCAGAAGACTTTCACCATACTGCCGGAACGGAGTCTGAAGGATGGCGGGAAACATGCCCTTTGCTCCCGACTCTGCTGCGCAAAGCTCTGCAGCGGACTTCTGCCGCCTTGCCCGTCCCGTCCCAACGGCCATATCTATCCATCAGAAAGCGGCAAGACATCCATCAGAAGACAACAAGATATCCGTCCTGAAACAATAAAGGCATCCGCCGATGTGCGCCTGCACACCAGCGGATGCCTTTTGGATGACAGGAGGGAGGGAACTACCCCACCCCTGGCTGCTGCCTTTTACCCTCGGGTCAATTGAAGAAGTTCCAGCTCACACCGAAATGGAACGTGCGTGGGTTGATGGGGTAATGAGGTGCCCAGAAGGCATGCCCGGTACCCTGATTGACGTGGTTCATAGCCACATAAAGGCGGCAATGCTTCAAGTGAAGGTTTGCATACACATTCACTATCGGGTAGTTGCCTATCTTCACTCGCGCGTTCTGGTTGTCCTGCACGGCAAACTGACCCACCGAAGTGGAATAGTCGGGTGCGTAATAGGAGGTGAAGTAGCGGAGGTCGCCGCCCAACTGCACCCTCAGAACCTTGGCCAGGCGGAAGAGGAGATAGACGTTGGTGTAAAGGGTAACGTCTGGCAAGGGAAGGGCAACCTTGTCAGAGGACTTCTGATAAGTGACTTCGCTGTCCCAATGGACGGGTCCGAACTTCAAGTCCTGCGCCAGAGTGGCGCTGAACACCTGCACGCTGCCGCTCGTCTGCCTTACCGCTACGGCACGGCTATAGTCTCCAGGGATGATGCTGCCCACCTTAGTGCTGTCCTTCAGTGTGTTCTGCATGCCGAAGTAGGTGTAATTGGCCACATTCTCAAAGCCCACATTGACTCGGGTTCCGAACTTGCACAGGCGCAGGCTTCCCTCTATGCGGGTACGCAGTTCGCGGTCCAGACTGTTGTCCCACCATGCGCTCTGCGAGTGGTAGTGTCTGAAGTAGAAGTCGGGAGTCTGGTGCTTGACGTAGGCATGCACGTTGACAGCCAGACTGTCCTTGCGTCCCATGCGCACTCCCAGGTCGATGTTTCCATCCACGGCAAAGTCTCCGCTGCGCTCTCCCACAAGCCATATCTCACCGTTCACGTTATAGTGTATGAGCTTACCCTGCGTTCGGGCTATCTCTCCACCTACCGAGATGTCATTCTCCACGTACTTGCGCTGCCCCACGGTATCGCGCTCAGTCTGCCAATCCACCATACGATAGTTGCGCACCTCATGCGTTCCGAAGAGCGTGATACCCATCTGTGCCCACTTGTTGAAGCCCTCTCTCAGGACCACTCCCACCGTATTGCGCACGGCCATGGAGCGGGTTTTGTCGAGCACGTCATTCCATTGGCCATAGTAATGATTGGTGTAGTAGCTGTCGGGGGTGCTGTGTGCGGCATAGTTGTGACTGAGCCTGCGGGCATCAAAGGTGTGTATGATGCTGGTGACGGGAACGAACTCCTGGGGTGTCACAAGCTGGCTCTCCCACTTCCTCATGAGCGAATCCACCATCACCTGGCGTGCTACGCTGTCCTCGCGAAGCACCTGCTGAAGGCTGTCGGACAGCGACATGAGGAGTTCGCTCTCCGATGGCGGAGTGGGTTTGAGCGAGTCGGGCACCTCTATATCGCGGTAGAAACCGAGGTTGTAGCGATGTGTGAGGTAGAAGTTCTGCTCGTGATTGCGGTTCCACGTCTGGCTGAGCATGACGGGGATATCCTTACTGGAGTACTTCTGCTGGAAGCTCTGCGGGTTGCGGATATAGTTGTCATCCTCGATGCCGCCGTTCTCACCCATCTTCATATCGTTGATGTTGATATAGGCATGTATGTTGTAACGCTCTCCACGGTGGTATCCGTAGAAGGTGCTACCGAACATACTGTTGGCCTGACTGTTGTAATATCCGCGCCCGTAAAGGTAGTCCAACTTCAATCCCAGGCCGGAGAGCTTGTTGATGTTCGAGGCAAAATAGGCCCGCACACGGTCTTCTCCGTTCTGGTTGTTGCCGCACTTGTGGTAGGCGAGGTTGGTTACGGGACTCAACGTATTGGTGAAGCGGAAGTCCTGCAGAGCCGTGCGGAAGAAGCTGAAGGGCTTCACGAAGAGGAAATCATCGCCCTGCTCACGCTCCATGAACACACGGCTCTCGCGCGGAGAACCCGCATTGCCCAGGATGTTATAGTGTCCCGTATAGCCCTCTGTATTGTTGAAGTTCTGGAAGTTGTGCACCACAGTATCATTGTTCTCGGCATCTATCACCGTTCCCAACCTGCGATCCACACGCCACTGGAACTGTCCCACGGGTATCTTCTTCGCCTTCTTTCGCTTGGTGGTATCGCGTCCCCAAGTGGTACGATTGGCCTTCTCCTGTTCGTCCTCCATACCCTGTGAGCTGCCTATACCCGCGTTGTTGGCATTGCGCAAAGGAAGCTGCGCCAACACCATCTGCATGGAACAGGCGAAGAAGCACAACACGAGGGTCAGGCATCTGACTTTCATCAATTTCTGCATCTCCCTCCTTTACAAGAAAAAGCGGACAAAGAACTCGCCCACTTTGAACAGCATGCCCACGCCGATGACGGCGAGGGCTGCTATGTGATGATTATCCGAACAAAAATAGAGCAAGAGACCAACAGCGGCCAAGAGCAGGAATATCATGTTCAAAGCCTGCCTCAACCCCTTATGGTCACTGAACCTGCGCCTCTTGCGGCGTATCCGCTCCAGTTCTGCTTCTCTGTCTGTCTGTCTGTTTGTCTGCATCATGAGCATTCAAGATTGGTTTTCTGTGACGACCATTACTCGGTCACCACCACTCCTGAGCGAACCTCCACGGTGCGCTTGACCTCGAACTTGTCGATAGCCAGGGCAAAGATTTCCTCTGCGCGGTCTATTGTCTTCTTGCGGAACTTGCCGCTGCGGGGATAGAGTTTCTTGCCCGACTTGGCTATGGCTGCCTGGTCGGTGATCCACTCCTCGGCCTTGTATGACTCTCCCTTGGTGCCATCGGTCTGCTCGGCATAGTAGTAGGAGATCTGGGAAATCTCCATCTCCACCTTGTCGCCGGTCACTTTGGCAGACAACTGATAGCGGAAGCGGGTGCGGTCGAGGTAGAGAGGTTTGTTCTTGAATACCATCCACTCCTCCACACGAGCCACTACCAGACCGCCCTCCTGGCCATCTGATATCACTCGGGTGCGCAGTCCCTCGATGCCTTTGCCCACCAGGTCATTGACCACGAAGTCCTTTACGCCTGCCAGCACATCCTGCTGACTCTTGCCAGGCACGCGGAATGACTTGCGGAAGACCACCATTCCGTTCTCCTCGGGCACAGCGCCTGCCAGGTATTTGGAATCTACGTCGGATTTGGCTCCTGCTGTAATAGAAAGCAGGGCGAACAATGCTAAAAGAATCTTTTTCATATCGTTTGTGTGTTGTTTTATTTGTGTTGTTGTGATGTGTCAATATTGTCTCTGGCCTCTATCAGTAACTTCCTCCACCCGGAGCAATGCTCCGTGCAGACCGGGCACAGGCTTTGGCCAGGCGGGTGAATCAGAGCAGATGGTTGGAGACGAACTTCTGCAGTTCCTCCTTATATCCGTCGCTGATGGGCAACTGCTCCGATGCGATGGTCAAGGCACCCTTGTTGATGCTGGTCACCTTGCTCATCTGCACCAGATAGGAGCGGTGAATGCGCATGAATCTGGGGTAAGGAAGCTTCTCCTCCAGCAGCTTCATGCTCATGAGCGTCATCACTGGACGGGAGCCTTCAAGGTAAATCTTCAGGTAGTCCTTCAGGCCTTCCACGTAAAGTATCTTGTCCAAGGGAATCTGTACAAGCTTGTAGTCGCTCTTTACATATATGAAGTTGTCGGTCCCCATGGAGCCTGTACTGTCCTTGCCATTGTCATGCGACACCACATTCGACTGCGTGAACCATGCCAAGGCCTTGTTTACGCTCTCAAGGAACTCGTTGTAGTTGATGGGTTTCTTCAGGTAGTCGAGTGCGTTGACACGGAATCCTTCGACCGCATATTCGCTGAACGCTGTGGTGAAGATGACCCTTGTCTGGCTGGGCAACATGCGACTGAACTGCATGCCATCGAGGTCGGGCATCTGGATATCGAGGAAAGCCACGTCAACGGGGTCGGATATAAGGTCGCGCAAAGCAGACGACGCACTGTCATACTGGCCCTTCAAGGTGAGGAAGGGAGTCTTCTGCACATAGCTTTCGAGCAAGGCTCTTGCCAGAGGTTCGTCATCTACGATGGCACATGTAATCTTGTTCATCTTGTATAAATGGTTAGTAATGAATAGTATTCGTTGTTATCATCCACTCCCTGCTCCCAACTGAACTTGCCAGGATAGAGCAGTTCAAGCCTGCGTCTCACCAACTGTAGCCCCACCCCATGACCGCTTTTGTCGTCGGTGGATTTGGGGTGATTGCTGTTGCGGATGTCGGCATGGATTATCCCGGAATCCACAGAACCGGTGATGTGAATGCTCACATATCCCTCATTGCCGCTTATTCCATGCTTGAAGGCATTCTCTACCAGAGAGATGAGAATGAGCGGTGCTATGAGGAGGGAGCCGCTTTCGCGCATATTGTCAACAAACTCCACACGTACACTGGGTGAGATGCGGAGCCGCATGAGGTCAACATAGCGGCGCAGGAAATCGACCTCGCGCTCCAAGGTGGTATAGGCATCGCGGTTCTGATAGAGCATATGGCTGAGCAGGCGGCTGAGGTTCATGATGGCCTCCTGCGCCTTTCCCTGGTCAAATACGACAAGTGCATAGATATTGTTGAGCGTATTGAGCAAGAAATGAGGGCTCACCTGGTTCTTCAGGCTCTGCAGTTCGGTCTCCGTCTGACGAAGTTCGGCCTGCTTGCGTGCCATATTGGCCTTGCGGAAGCGGAAACTCATGTGGAGCACCACAGCCAGTACCACCAGCAACAGATAAACCATGAAATCGCGCACGGCAATGACCAAGTCTATCCACACTTTACCCTTCGTGGCACCGAAGAAGCGCCAATGACGGCGACCAGACTCAGGTAGCATCCTGTCATAACAGCCTGGTTCGCGCGATGCACGAAACTCCTCGTCGTCATACACATAACTTCTGGGAGCCTGCGATTGGGGTTCCACGCTATCCCGTCGGGTCTTGTTCTTCACCACCTGCTGGTAACGAGCCAGAAGCAAAGAGTCTGCCATACCCTCACTCTCCCACTTGTCTATCTGGATACGCTCAATTCTCATCTGCCACGAATAGTTCCAGAATCCGTTGGCCGTCTGCGCTGCAATGATGAGTATAAGGTTGAGCATGACAAACCGACGCAGATTGTGATTCCTCAGATACTTGGGTACGAGCCAGATGTAATTGACATAGAAGACAATGGCAAGCAGAGCGGGACTGACAAGCAAGGGCATCGCGTGGGACAAGACACCGACAAAGCCTTCTTCCCGCACGAACATCATCTGCGGGAAGAAGAAAATCACCATCCACGCCATAATGTGAATCATGATTTCCAGTATATGGTGCCGACTCTCGTCCTTTGCCATTCAGTCTCTGTCCTTTTCCTTATAATTAGAAGTTAACAATCTGTTGGTCTGTCCCTGTCAGAGCACCCGCTTGCGGGTTACTCATATCTGATAGCCTCGATGGGGTCCATTCGGGCAGCCTTGCGGGCAGGCACATAACCGAAGAACACTCCGATAAATGCACACAGGCAGAAACTCACGCCCACACTCCAGAAGGGCACATCGCTGGGCAGACCGCAGAATGTGGATGCTATCCAACTGCCTCCGTAGCCCAATGCCACTCCCAAGACTGCTCCTGTGAGGGATATCATGATGCTCTCGATAAGGAACTGACTCAGGATATCCACCCCGCGTGCTCCTACCGACATGCGCAGTCCTATCTCCTTGGTACGCTCTGTCACACTCACCAGCATGATATTCATGATGCCTATGCCAGCAACCAGCAGCGAGAAAGCTGCCGCCACTACCAGGATGATGGTGATAGTGTCCATGGTGCTTCCCATAGTCTCCATCATCTCCTGCTGCGAGCGTATGGTGAAATCGTCTTCAGCATCGTCCTTCAATTTATGGTTGTGCCTGATGATACCCGTTATCTCTTCGATGGCCGCATCACTGAGGTCCTCGCTCAAGGCACTCATGTTGATACTGTTGAAATAGGTCTGTGCGGCTATACGCTTCATCACGGTGGTATAGGGTGCGATAATCACATTGTCCTGGTCCATACCCCATGAGTTGTAGCCTTTTGCCTTCAATACTCCCACGATGCGGAACGGTATGCTCTTGAAGCGGATAGTCTTGCCCACACAGGGAGCATCCTTGTCACCGAAGAGTTCTTTCACTATGGTGCGCCCGACAACGCACACTTTAGCACTCTTCTTCACATCCTCCTCGTTGAAGCAATCGCCCTCCTCCACTGTCCAGAGCTTGATATCAAGATACTCGGGCGATTCTCCGTAGAGTGATGTAGTGGTGTTGTTGGCACCATAGATGACCTGTCCGCTACTGGTCACTTCAGGGCTGATGTGCGTTACCAGCGTGGCATCAGAGAGCAGGCTCTGGTAATCGGCCATCTTGAGAGTCTGCATCGAACTGGGATCACGGCGCACTCCGCCTCGCATGTCAGCACCCGGGCGAAGGGTGAGCAGATTGGTTCCCATCTTGCTCAACTCAGCCCTCACACTCTGCTTGGAGCCTTGTCCGATGGCCATCATGATGATGACGGCAGCCACTCCAATGATGATTCCCAGCATGCTGAGGAAGGAGCGGAACTTATTGCTCAGTATTGCGTTGATGGCAACTTTGAGTAGATTCTTTATACTCATATTCTTTTATATCTATATATAATGTACACAGGCCGGACAGGAAACTCATTTGCGCCTGCCCGGCAGCGCTTAGTCATCCACAGGCTTGGGCAGTACAGCCAATGCTGCAGCCGCATCCTGGATGTTGGTATTCACCTTGTCCTCACGTATCTTGCCGTCCCGCAGCATGATGTTGCGGCTGCTGTACTGTGCAATCTCGGGATTGTGAGTCACAAAGATAATGGTTCGTCCCTCGCGGTAAAGCTGCTGGAAGAGCACGAGAATCTCGAAACTTGTACGTGTGTCAAGGTTTCCCGTAGCCTCATCCGCAAGGATTACAGCGGGATTATTGACCAATGCTCGTGCGATAGCTACGCGCTGCATCTGTCCACCAGACATCTGATTGCTCTTATGGTCGAGCCTGTCACCCAGTCCCACAGCCTGCAGAGCCGACACGGCTGCCTCTCTGCGCTGCTTGGCATTGTAGCGTTTGTTGTACATCAAGGGCAGCTCCACATTCTCCACAGCCGTTGTCTTGGCCAGAAGATTATAGTTCTGGAAGATGAAGCCTATCTTTCTGTTTCGAAGCACAGCCCGCTCTGACCTCTTCATGGTACGCACCGACACTCCGTCCAGGATATACTCTCCACTGGTGGGTGTATCAAGGCAACCCAACTGGTTGAGCAGGGTGCTCTTGCCAGAGCCAGACGTTCCCATGATGGTGACAAACTCTCCCTCGTAGATCTTGAAACTCACTCCACGCAGAGCCTTCACTATCTCGCTGCCCACGTGAAACTCCCGTCGCACATCCTGCAGCTCTATCACCACCTTACGGCTATCCTGCTCCATTACTTCTTACTGTTGTTAGAGTTCTTCTTGCTACGTGGTCTGGGCATGAACGGATTGCTGTTCTGCTGCTCACCCTCAGCCTCTACCTGCATGGCATTCACCTCTGTCAATACGTGTGTACCAGGCTTCAATCCCTTGGTTATCTGTGTCAGAGTGCCGTTGGTCATACCTGTCTCCACAGCCACAGCCTTCAGGTTGGAACCTTCCTTCACCCACACCTTTTCCTTGGCATCGGTATCGGTGATGGTCTCATCGCTGTTGAGCATTGCTTCACGTGGAGTGAAACGGAGAGCCTTGCTGGGTACAGCCAGCACATCTTTGGCCTCCATGGTTAAGATGACCACATTGGCCGTGAGTCCGGGCTTCAGTTTCAAGTCATCGTTGGGAGCGCTGATAACCACCTCATAAGTGACCACGTTGCTCTCTGTAGTAGCCTCCTGGCGCACCTGGGTCACCTGTCCCTCGAAGGTATCATCAGGGAAAGCATCCACGGTGAAGGTCACACGCTGGCCTTCTTTCACGTCACCTATGTCGGCCTCATCCACATCTGCTATCACTCTCATGTCAGTCAAATCGCGTGCTATCTTGAAGAGAGTAGGTGTACTGAAGCTTGAGGCCACAGTCTGACCTTCCTCCACCTCCTTGCTAAGCACCACTCCGTCTATGGGGCTGGTGATTGTGGCATATCCCAGATTGGTCTGCGCCTTCTTCACACTCTCCTTCTGCTGCTGGGTTTTCTGCTGTGCCTGTACGTATGAAAGACGTGCCTGCTCAAAGTCATTGGCGCTGATGAGTCCCTTGTCATAGAGTGTCTTGTAACGCTCATAGTTTGTCTTCTGATAGTCAAGTTCGCTCTGTGCGCTCTTGAGGCTTGCCTGCGCGCTGCTGAGTTCGCTCATCAGGTTGGTCCTATCCAGTTCGGCTATCACCTCGCCCGCCTTTACCACGCTGTTGTAATCCACATACAGCTTGCTGATGACACCGCTCACCTGCGTACCAACATCCACACTTGTCACGGGTTCAATGGTACCTGTGGCCGTCACACTGTTCACGATATCCTGCTTGGCCGCTTCTGCCTCGCTGTAGGTAAAGCCTGTTTTCTTGGAACATCCAGTCATCATTGCAGCACCCAACAGCATCATTGCTGCCAAAGCCTTGCATGTATTTGTCTTTTTCATATCTTGCTTCGTTCTTTATAATCGTTTGTCAAAGGGCTATCTGTTCACCTGTATAGAATTTGAGCAACTGCACATTGAGCAGCGTGGTGTATTTGCTCTGCAGCAGATCCTGCTCAGCACTTATCACATTGTCTCTTCCCTGCAATACCTCCACGGTATTCTTCAGTCCGTTCTGGAACTGTTCGTTGAGCAGTTCATAACTGGCCTCCTGGCTCTTCACGCGGTCTCGGGCTGCCAGGAAGTTCTGCTGGTTGCTGTTGGCACTTATCCAATATTGCTCGATAGTGCTGCTCAGCGAGTTCTTCTTGTCCTGCAAGTCGAGTTTGCTATTGGCCTGCTCCAGCCGGGCAGACTTCACATTAGAGCGATTGGAGCGGTTGTCAAATATGGGTACACTCACTGTCACGCCCGCACTCAGGTTCAGATTGTCCTTCATCTGCTTGCCTACGTCGTTGCGGCTGGCACTATAATGGCTGTCACCCAGACTTGCCGATACGCTAATCGATGGATAATATCCGCGCTTGGCAATATTCATCTGCATATTGGCAGCATCGATGGCCAACTGGGCGCTCTTTATTTCCGGACGGCTCTCAAGAGCCTTGGCATAAGCCTCCTGTGCACTGGGAATCAGCGCGAGCACCTGTTCGTCGGTAGGTATCTGCCCGCTCACATCGAATTCGGTGTTGAGATCAAGTTCCAGAAGAGCCTTGAGCTGGCGCTTGTAGTTGAGCAACTGAGTCTGGCTGCTGGTCACATCATAGCGTGCACTACTCAGCTGTGCCTCCAGCTGCACCACATCTGCCTTGGCCATCTGCCCTTGATTCATCATCTCCACACCACGCTCATACTGGCTCTGAGCCGTCTTCTGCAACTTCTCATTCACCTGCACAGCCTCTTTCGTGTACATTATCTGTACATACAACTGGGCTATCTGCTCCTGGATGGTAAGTTCACTCTGCTCGGTGTTCAGTCGTGTGATTTCGTTCTGAACCTTCTGCTTCTCGATGTTCTTCTGGTTCACTCCGCCGTTCCACACTGTCCACCGCGCATTCAGTCCGTAGCTTCCCTGGTAAGTCACCTTGTTCTTCGTGTTGGTCACCTGACCGTTCTGCACGATGTTGGTTCCCTCCTCAAAGGGTCGGTAGCCCATGGTGTGGCTGGTGGAGAAGCTCAAACTGGGAAACAAAGCGCCTTTGTCCTGCCAGAGAGCCACCTCACCTTGCTGCTCGCTGATGCGGTTCTTCTGAATCTGAATGTTGTTGGTCAACGCATAATCGATGCATTGCTGCAGGTTCCATGCCGTCTGAGCTTTCGCTGCCATCGCGCAGCAAAAAGCCAGAGCACAGGTTGCCATTGTTCGTCTTTCCATTGTTCTCGTCAAATGATGATTTCTTGTCGAATGTATGACCACATCTGCAGCCATGGGTTTAACCTCTCTGCAAATTTATCCCCTTTTGCTGATACTGGCAACAGAGTGTTGTTCTTTTTAAGCAATCTTTGACTTTTTTTTCGATGGAAAGGGCATAACTCCCACACGTTTCCCCTATGCCCCTTCCCATGCACCACGATGTTCGATATACAACAGGTACCTGCCCGCTTCACAGCAGGCAGCCTCTGCACCCATGCACAGGCCGACAGGAATTCCAGGTTCACTTCTTTGGTGAGCCGGGAACAAAGTCCCAACTCTCCCACGTAGTCAATAGTCAAATGACACCATATTCCCTTCCAGCTGCATGCGAATGACCTTCATCTTGGCTGGTATAGCACTGACCACACGAAGCAAGCGCGCTGCAAGGGAGAGCGCAGCGTGCTGCGATGCAAGTGGCAGCCCGTTGACACTATAGAGACAGCCAGTTGGTGATTTTTGGCAAAGGAATTGATACAGTTCCCGCAAAAACCTGTACCTTTGTCCTCAACGCCCTATTGGGGGTACACCGAGAATAATAAAGAAACCATAACAAGGAAATAGATACGACTATGTTTTCAGGTATCATCGAAGGAATGGCCCGTGTGGAGGCCATCAGAACAGAGCAGGACAACGTGCACTTCACCCTCTCGTGCCCGTTTGTAGAGGAACTGAAGATAGACCAAAGCGTGGCACACAACGGCGTGTGCCTCACTGTGGTAGAGATAAAGGACGGTCAATATACCGTAACAGCCATGCGCGAGACACTCAACTGCACCAATCTGGGACAGCTCAAGGTGGGTGACTTGGTCAACGTGGAGCGCAGCATGATACTCAACGGCCGGTTGGACGGCCACATCGTGCAAGGTCATGTAGATCAGACAGCCACCTGCATCGCCATCGACGACCAGGAAGGAAGCCATCAGTTCACCTTCAAATACGAGAGCAGCAAGGAAGCAGTACGCCAGGGTTACTTCTGCGTGGATAAAGGAAGCGTAACGGTCAACGGCGTGAGCCTCACCGTATGCCGTCCCACAAGCGACACCTTCCAGGTATGCATCATCCCCTTCACATGGGAGCACACCAACTTCCACACCTTCGAAGTAGGCACCCAGGTAAACATCGAGTTCGACATCCTGGGCAAATACATCGCCCGCATGAACCAGCTGCTCTAATCACAGCTGCATCCCAACAGCATCCATCCCCCTCTGCAGCACCAAGCGCAGAGGGGGATGGCCGCTTTCTCCCGCCACCCCAGCCTCATCGCCAGTCCATCACAACGAAATCATCGCTGAAATTCCCCCACATGACAGGATGCTGCCTATTGCCACTCAACTGCTTCACGCCCTTGCTCACATAGGTAAAGAGTTCCTTGGCAGTCACCACCTTGTCCTTATTGGCATCTGCCGCCCCACGCATCCCTCTATCAAGATAGGCGGTGAAGAATCCATTGTGCATCTTTCTGTTTTCGATAGAATACTCATTGGTGCGCGAAGAGAGAAACATCAGCACATCAGAAGATTTCCTTGCCGATGCGCCCGAAGGTTTCTCCTTCCTCAGACCACCAGACATGCAGGCATCGGCTATCACCACTTTCCTGCTGGCCTTACTGCGCCGGAACACCGAATAGACATCCTCATAACTGAGCGCATTCCGATATTTCCTACCCATATCATAGGGGCAGAAGCCGCCCTCGTAGCCATGACCGCTAAAGAAGAAAACAACCATATCGCCCTTCTTGGCTCTGGTAAACTGGTCATTCATTGCCTTGAGGATATTGGCACGAGTGGCATAACGGCCTGTCATAGTGATGACATTACGCGTGTGAGATTTGTAGAGTGAAGCCATTGTCTTGGCATCATTCTCGGTGAGAGCCAGCCCTCTTACGTTCTGATAATTGGCAACACCCACCACCACTACGTATGTCTCTGCCCTCGCAGGAAGAAACGAAAGGACAGAGAGAAGGAGAAAGAAAACACTCAGACGGCTCATCATTTCACGGTGAATTTGCATCTACAGGAGGGACAGCACTTTTTCTGACGAAGCAGACTATAAGGCGTGTTACCCATGAATTGGTGACACTTGGGATTCGGACACACATATTTACTCTGGAAATCCTCGGTAGCTCTCTCCCTGTCGTCTATGCTATGGTCATTGAAGCCCTTCACAAAGCTGTACGCCATCAGTCCCAAGCCGATGACGGTGAGGATGATAGTCAAACTGAAGACGGAATCTCCCCATCCCAAAGCTCTTGCCAATGCAGCAACAGCACCACTTCCCAAGGTAAACAAGGGAGATGCACTGCGCAGAACATTGATGCTGTGCTGGTTTCTCTGAATATCAAGAATCCGTCCGTGATATTCATCCCACACGTACTGAAGATGCTTGATGGAATATTCGGGAGCAGCAGGCTGAGTCGGTGCACCTGTCTGTACATGTGGTGAAGGGGCAGATTGAAGGGGCAGAAGGTCAGCAACCCTTACCGTAGTATTGGGACTCAATTGGATAAAGGTATTGGCTGTCACCTTGGTTTTCAATATCTGACGGCCGTTGACCATTGTACCTTGCGCACTCTTGTTCTCCAGCGTGTAAGTGCCGTCGCCATTGTCAGAGAGCCAACAGTGCTCGCGGCTGACCGTCGGGTCATTGATTTCCATTCTCTGGGTAGCCTTGCTCCGGCCTCTTCCCACTATGATTTTCATCATGCTTTCTCTTTGTTGCTATAAAGTTCCTTTAGTTTTTTCAGTGCCTCCTTCTGTACCTCCACCCGCAGTACACTCGCGGAATGCATATCGCTGAGTGTCAGTTCCTGCTTCAGCACATTGATGTGTATGATGTGGGAGAGGTTGACTATCATGCTACGGCCAATGCGCACAAAGGGGACGGTAATCACCTTTGCACGCACTTCCTCCAGCATTCGCTCTATCTCTGCCATATTGGTGGGCAACGTCACATGATAGCCATTGAGGAAATACACATCGGTGTAATTCCTGTCTGCCCTGAAGTAGCCCACCTTGCGAAGGTCAACACGCACCATTTCGTCACGCGTATTGAAGTAGAGCACATGTATCTCCCTACGCTCCTCCATCAGTTTTCCGTTTTGGTTGTGTCCGGCTCAGAAGTAGGAGCTTCCGAATTCTGTTTGACGTGGATAGTCCTCTTTTCCCGGTTGTGAGCGCTGTCCTTTACCGAGTCTGGACTGCTTTTGGGAATGAATCTGTTCATGTTTTTCCGAAGAGATTCCATCTCCACCTTCACTCCAGACGGCACACCTTTGGCATAGAACCAGACAGCTGCCATTGAGCACAACCACAACAAAAGAATGACTGCCCCCCATTTCATCCGCCCCATCTTCATCCAATCCAGCAGTCTCTTGACAGGAGAAGACGGTGCAGTCTTTTTGGGCTGGCCTATATGAGGTTTGCCTTGATGTCCATACTTCACTTGAACGCGAGGAGAATCTGTCTGCGTGGCACCTTTCTTCGCCCCTTCCGTCTCAGTGTTCTCTCCTGGCTCCACCGTTGCAGCCACCAAATCCTCATCAACTGCAGCCGAAACCGGTGCACCCTCAACAGACTCCACAGGAATAAGCCAGCAGGTGTAGTTGTCGCGGGTTTTGCCATCGCACACAGCCTTTATGGCTTTTATCTTGGCTTCATCATCCTTGGATGTATCGGCAAGGATACTGCCCAGCAGGTCGTTGGTCAACTGCTCGAGCACTCCATCACAGCAGAGGAAGAAGTAATCGCCGGCCTGCACATCCTCCTCATTATATATATCAGCCTTGCATCTACGCTCCATGTGCGGCTGCATGGCACGTGTGATGACGTTTTTATGAGGGAAGTTGGCAGCCTCTTCCTCTGTCAGTTCGCCCGCACGAAGCAGATCATTGACCAGCGAATGGTCTGTAGATTGATAAATGATGCCCGTGCGTCCGTTCGCATCAGCCAGCGACGGACGGATGTGATACACCCGGCTGTCACCGATGTGGGCTATCAATGCTCCTCCACTGTGAAGCGCCAGACAAGTCATAGTGGTGGCCATTTTGCTGGAGGCAGTAGCGTCGGCCTGGTCCAGAGCGTCATAAGCATGTGCCAATGCCTCTTCGAACAACGCCTTTGTCAGTTTCCCGTCCTCAGGCACATGATTGCTCAGATAGGTTCCCAGTGCTGTAGCAGCCGTGCGACTGGCCACTTCACCATGATCCTGCCCGCCCACTCCGTCACACATCAGGAATACGCGGCAGGCAGCAGTTGTCTCCTTTGGACTTGGCCACAGGTAATCCTCCTGATTCTCCTTCCTTCCTATCTCTGTGAAGCACTGCGGCTGTCTTATTATTATCTTCATATCACTTTTGTTGCTTCGTCATTGGTCTCCTCCAGCACTATGTCTGTTTTGCCCAATGTAAGTTTATCCCCAAAGTTAAGAACTATCTCGTCACCACGCATAATATCGCGTCCATTTAATTGGATAATATTCTTCGAACCAATCTCCACCAAATGGTGTTCGATGCCAAGCGCTGTACGCACCACATCTATCTGCACGTGCCTGCGGCTCATATATTCGTCTCTATACGTATCGCTGCCTATCTGCAGGTCGGCAGTACCCGACTGGGCAAGCCGTCCAAGCACCTGGCTACCCATACGCAGTTCGCATATCTGGCCGGTCTGCAGCACTCTCATCTGCCCCGTATCGGTCTTCACCTGTTGGCCGAACGAACCAGGCAGGCGGGTTGCTTCGTCTGAAGCTCCCTGGCCGCCCTTGCCGGCCTGCCCCATCTGGTACAGACTCACCTTGGCTTTATACTTGCATATCGGGCAGGCCAATATCTTATCCTGAATACCAGGCACATCCTGCACCGACAAGCGCGAGCGGCAGTTCGGGCACACCACTGACAATACTCCCATAGCTTCAACATCTTTAGCGTCACGAGGAGTCTGGCCGCGTTGCATGGGTCAATAGCCCACAAGTTACCACAGCCCGACTCTCTCATGATAGTTTATCGTATAACGTTACATGTTACATTTCCCCTATCTTCCTCTCGTGAGGAGTCTGGGATTGTCCCGTCAGGCATCCATCATGTCTGGGTCGGCATCATTCATATAGTCTGGCATATCATCGTTGCATGCCATCTGAGCACCCATGTCGGCCGAAGAATCATCCATAGAAGCCATTCCAAAACCGTCTTCGCTCTCCGTTATCTGATAATGCTCGCCTGTATCAAGGTCGGTCACGATGGCATCCTCGCCATTCTGATGGGCAGCATCCACATATGAGCCCACCACTTGAGCCGTATTCATTCCGTCGCTGCTCACATCGTGCCACTCGTCCTGGCTTATCTGGCCGTCACCATTGTCATCATGCACCACATAATCCACAGTGCCGTCAGTATCCACATCTATCAGCATAGCCATATCGTCACCAGACTGCAAACCGGCAATAGTAGCCATACCGCCCTGACCATTGTCCTGTACGGCAACACCTATCACATGCACCTCGCTGTCATCGGCAGCACTGGCTGTCACCTCTGGAGCAGCTTCGTCGATATAAGAAGCATTCTCGGGCACTTCCTGTCCTTCTGCGTGAGCAACCTCCACCTGAGGAACTTCCTCCACGTGGGCTTCTGTTGCATGATGAGAAGTAGCCGTATGCACGCTGGTCTGGGCAGTGTCGGTCACATCATCATAATCTACCTGCGACTGCCATTCTGCACGCTCTGCCTGCGACATGTTGTTCCACTCTTCCTGAGTGAAGGTGTTATAGACCTTTCCATGCCATTCAAACACCCCTCCTGCTCCCACCTGAGCACGTGCATCGGCAAATGCATCTGAGAAGCTGGCAGAATCATCCACCTGAGCCACATGAATTCCTTCGTCGGTCATCACCACAGCCTGATGCTCTGCGGGAGATTCTGCCGAAACCACATTGGCATCCTGTGCTCCATTCACGTTTATAGTTACCGCCACTGGCTCTGGTGCAGCCTGAACGCTTGCATATTGTGCCTGCGGAGCAGCAGCATCCGCAACGGTAGCTGTAGCTGCCTCGTGTACCTCAGCTGCAGGTTCATGAGGTTCTGCAACAGGCTCTGCGGCTGCAGCAGCCTCTTGTGTCTCGGCAGCTGGTTCTGTGGCAGCAGTCTCGGCATTCTCCTTGCCTGCATTCACATCCACCTCCACCACATCATCATCAGCCTTCGCTTCCACTTCAGGTGCCTCTTGAGGTTCACCTGCACCGTGTGTCAGATGGTCTGCAGCCATTGCCATGCCTGTTCCCAAAGCTGCTCCTGCTGCTGTAGCAGCCATTCGTGCACCGAAAAGCTTTGCATCAGACTTCTTGTCATCAGCCTTAGGAGCTACCTTCTGACTGTTGTCCTGCTCCTCTGTGTACTCTGTACCCATATTGGGGTTCAGAATCTTTGTCTCTTCGTTATCCATAGTCTTTTCTTTTTTAGAGTTTGTTTATCTTTCACACCGCAAAGATTATGCTTTTGTTCCTAACCCCATTCATTCTCAAACCCATAAAGGACGAAAGGTGGGGATTAAGGGACGAAAGCAGGAGACCCGCGCACTTATATACTATTGCAATCATCAAAACAGTTTTCGCCATAATCTCCTAACCCAAGGCCCCAGACATAGTATACAATATTTTTCTGTTATATTATGCGACACCAAATAAAAAATGGCAACGACGCAGAGGATAAAGGCCGCGAGTTCCATCAAAACAAGAAGGCTACTTATACAACCAGTGGATTCTGACTCCTCATACTCTACGGGCTTCGGCGTTTTCCTCGGCCTTGATGCTCTTGGTTTTGTGCTTGCTGTAGAAGGTCTTTTCTTTGCAGTACTCGTTCTCTTTTTCTTTGGAGCGGCGGGAGCATCTACTGCAGAGCCCGTTGTGGATTTGCGTTCATTAATGTAACGCGTATTTTCTACATCAGAAGAAGGAACACTACTTTTTGAGGTTCTCCACGCATTAACGTCGTTCGACTTTGGCTTCAAAACCGTTGTTTCATCTTTCTCTACCACGGCAGAATGCAGACGGGAGGATGGGGATGATACGCTATTTGATTCTCGCTTCATGACAAGAAACAAACGCACATCCTTCATTCTGTTTTTCTTCTTCGGCTCCATCGCCTGCACAATCAAATCAATGACAGGCTGACTTACGCCACGTGCTTTCAGTTCATCTACAGGCACACCATCCTCAAAAACATCAGATGCACTGGGAGGAGTCTTACCTGTCAGCAGCTTAAAAAAGGTTGCTCCAAGGGCATAAATATCAGTCTCGGGAGAGAATTCAGGAACGCCTCCCTGCTTGCATTGTTCTATGGGAGCGTACCCCTCACTGTAGCCTACAGGCGTGGTGCTGGTTTGTCCACCTGTCAAGGCATCATACTGCTTACTTAATCCGAAATCTATCAGGATGGCTTCATTTCGATCATTAAGGAGAATGTTGGCAGGCTTCACATCCAAATGGTTCTTCTTTTTACTATGGATATAAGCCAGCGCATCCGCCACTTGGACAATGTATTGAGTAGCATCAAACTCAAAGAGAAACCCTTTTCTCTTAAGTAAATCAGCCAACGAGCCACCTTCTGCATAATCCATCACATAATAGGCTGTGCCATTTTCCTCAAAAGACTCTTGAACATGAATTATATGAGGATGATTCAAACCCGCAAGGACGTGAGCTTCTTTCAGAAACTTCTCACGGGATCTTATCACCGTTTCACGGCTCCCTTCCGTACCAAGCGTCACACGACTGGTGCCGTCATCGCGACTACAGTATTCCTTCATAAAGAACTCCTTAATAGCCACATTCTGTCTTGTCACACAATCTTCAGCCAGATAAGTTATACCAAAACCTCCCTGGCCAAGCACTCGTTCTATTCTATATCGCCCACCTTGAAGAGTGGAGCCTTGCTGTAATGCTTGCATAAAAACACCTGTTTATCAAGGAAACACCATCTATAGCCTTCCCAAGTCAAGTAAGGCATCATCGTATAATTTCATATACTCATTTTTCCCTTCTACATCATACGGTTTAAGACGGACACCAAGATTTTCCAAAATCCTTTCTTCAGTACTTTGGGGATTCTTTTTTTTACAATAAAAGAACAGTTCATTTTGAATGTCTATTTCCTTATGCTGTAACATAATCTTTCTTCTTTTAAACAACAACCACCAAATATCCATCTCGTCAAACGAGAACCCAAATCCCACAAAATGGACATTAGAGCAAAAGAAGAGTCTTAACCAAGAACTTTTATCCGAATGGGGGCTTAATTCCCATGTTAGTTTTTTACCATCCTTAATTCCGCAACACTTTGATTTAACTTTATTTATAAGTTCCTGAGCAACAAAAAGTTGCTCAGGATTTTGCCATGTCAGATTTTTCACTTATCTTAGTGTTGCAATTAGAAAACAAGCGAAAATCGTAACAAGACATGGCAAAGGTACAAATAAAATCTGAAAAACTCACACCTTTTGGAGGAATTTTTTCAATCATGGAGCAATTTGACTCCATGCTTTCACCTATTATCGACCAGACACTTGGTCAGAGATGCAGCAGTATCATCGGATATCAGTTCAGCGAGATAGTCCGTTCGCTGATGAGCGTTTATTTCTGTGG